>JAABUP010000347.1_pt1 | contig 104936 bp, 65 predicted proteins | sample 5559201 | NCBI WGS metagenome assembly JAABUP01 (sample SAMN10711887, study PRJNA513373) | rock metagenome | isolation source: Antarctica rocks | place: Antarctica
GTTTGATACCCTTTGCTTCTAGGAGCTCCATCGCCATAGATCTCACTTACTCCACCCTTGCTGGCCAGCCCCATGCTTGAAGACGGAGAACCCAGGCAAGAAGTGCTGCTTCTTCTCCGGGAGTAAGCCGCCTTGGTCATAGACAGTGTTTTATTGCCTTTGCCTCCTGCTGCTAGCCATGCTTCTTGAGCTAGCTCAATTCGTTCCTCCCTATCGAGTTGGAGGTCCCATGCGCGAGGGAGAGAAGTTGTAGGAGGTAGATTTGACATTGTGGAGGGTAGATAGGGTGGTAAAGGCGAAGGGCAGTAGTAAAAAAAACTTTTGGAAGTCAGCCCTACAGGGCTGGACGGTTACTAGGTGTGGACGGCTTCTAGGTGAACCCTTCTATCCTCTAATCTAAACATCGACATGCCTAATATCAAGACTAGAACGGCGATAGGCCTACGTGTCCGTGCCTAACTTAAGGCTCTATAAGATCTGTATCAGCTTCAGTCTCCTGAGGTCGATCCTCCTATCTTCTAATATCATATTTTAATACCCGTTTACTATCTTTCGCCCCCGTTCTTTCCGAGTGCAAAGTTTGCATCTAATTATTTCCCACGTCATCCCAATCGCATTCGTAGATTGCATATTTTTTAGACTTGCCGAGAGCGTTGTGCGCTGACTTGAGGTATACTTCATCGCCTATACCGAAAGCTTTCTAGGGTCAGACCGTCAGATCGTGTAATTCGCAACATGTGTTCTAAAGCAAGGTTACCTGGTCCCAGACCTTTAAACTAGGCCCTGAAATGCTAGGCATCGCGAATGAGTGACGATCGAAGTACTCAGAAGAGCTGAGAATGATGCTGGCTATGGCTAGATGTCGGTGTCTCAAGAAATGAGGGATGGCGACCCCTGGAATTAGATAGAATCGTTAGTGCTCGACCCTATTATACGCCAGAGCGTTTAGTCCCCTATCGAACGCACCTGTAAGGGTAGTACGTAGTGACGTGGTTATCGTTAGGCTAGTAGTAGAGGGGTCTATTAATATAGCTATTCCTTCAGTTACTATACTACTACGGAGTATATCTTTAGTAGAATTACTAGCGCTAGCTATACTAAGGATATAAAGGGAATATAGGAAAGAGTAGCCTAGAAAATCTACCTTACTAATAAGAATTATTTCAATATTAAATACTCTTTAGTATTAATATTCTATTACCTTACTAATATAGCTATAAGTACTTATAATAGGTAAGCTTAGACGTGATATTAACTTCTATATTAAGCTAATCTAGGGATTAATTTAGCGTTATAAACGTAATAAATTTTAATATATTATAATAGAAGTTAAGTGAAAGGTTATTCTATATAACTACTAGTTAAATATAAATTATAAGAAATTTAATAGCTTTTATTAGATAAAGAATTATCTAGATATAAGTATAAGGGCTTATACTATTCCTAGTATTATTTATAGTATATTTCTTAGGCTAAAGGTTCTAGTTTATAATAGTAGTCCTCTTATTAATTCGCCTTATTAGGGTATTATTCTATAAATTTAATAGGGTAAACTAAGGAGGTCCTTTTTAAAAGGCGTTAACTCTATAGATTACTATTTATATATTATAATATAAGAATAAGATAGTAATTTAATTTAAGTCTTATCTTCCTCTTAAGTAGTTATAATATCCTAGAGTCTATTAATAAAGGTATATATATCTTTATAAAAGTAATAATACCTAATAATAATCGTTTTAAGTTAAGTACGAAGCTCCTAAACTATAGGTAAAGACTATAGGGAATCCTACTAAGAACACCTACTTCTAATGCTCTATAATTGAGTAGCCCAAGCATGCTCCCATAAAACCCGCATTTATAGCATTCCTAGATCTTTTATTCAGGTTATAACAACTCGCCTTTATGATTAGGTATCACAGTACCGGCGTAGCAAAGGTGTCGTGAATTTAGGTCCGAGGACGCGCTTGGTCAATTCGTCGTATGGATCCGGCCTTGGAGCTGAAAAGCATTCTTGCGAAAACCTCAATTCCAAGCCTGGAGTCGCCATGGCAACCACCAATGACATCTCTTCTGCGGGTCGCTATGATAGAGAAGAGATTCCATCTGCTCATCAAATGACGATCGGGAGGGTCGCTAGAGATGGACTTGATGGTGCTGTTCCAGTCGCTGGCTTAGACCCCCTGCAGCCCGGGCTAGGTGATCACAATTAGAATAGATGGTCAGTAAATTCGCGTGGCGACAGTTAATTGATTAGAGAGTCCGAGTTTGAGATATCACTCACATAAAGAAAATAGTCTATAGACGTTATGCCGTCCACGTCGTGCTGTCCATGGGTTTATACCAGATTATCCCTACTATTCAATAAGTCAGTCGATCTATCTGGCTGTAGCTTACAGTAACAAGGATAATCTTCGTGTAAAGTCAAAGTTATCATATGTCGCTATCGAATCTGGTATATAGCCAAGTACCTTCACTATCCGGGCCGCTTCCTCCGATAGATCTGCTATACGTCGCTGGATTGTTATGTAAGACATCGTAAGGCCAAATCGATAGGTCGTATCAATCACACGGCGTCTTGCGCCGCCTTGGTACAAATCAAGACCTAAGACCGTTTATATATTGGTCGACTTGTTCGGCCGCATTTTATAACAGAGGAGGCCTAATATCAACGTATGGCGGCCGGCCGGCTGGATACTTTGAGGAACGGAGGCTTCCAACGACACCCTCTCCGTAGCAGCCGCATCGAGAAGCTCAAGCCAACGAGGTGTAAGGACTTGAATAGTATCGCCACAACCCTTGATTTGGCTGGGGCTTCCGAATTCAGCCGGCTCGGCAGGCGGCTGAAACGGACCAAACGAAGGCGAACTTGCCAGCGCCTTTATCTCCTGACGCAAGGCTGTCCTGGTCCAATCCCAACAACGAACTTCCATCAGCCTGGATACCCGACGCTGTCCAAGCCGGTGAGAGAAGTCTTCGGTGCCGGGTAGCTCCTCATTCGCATATTTCAGAAATCTGCTGTGGTTGCGGCGAAACCTATGATTGCCAGAATGCTTGCATATTGCTCTTAAAAAGTCAGCGATATCCCATCGGAGGTCCTTCAGGCGATCGATAATATCGATTAATTTATCTACCTCGGGTATTCTTTTTCGCCTCTTGATACTTCTGACAGACGTTGAGGAATGTGAAGAATCGACAGACGAAGAGACAGAAGGAGAATCCGAAACCGGGGCCGAGGTGACGGACGCTGTGGAAGGGGAGGGTGATTTCGATAACGTTGAACGGCGCCGATGGCGAGAAGGACGTTTCCGCGAGCGTTGACAAGGCGTTGATTCTTCGGATTGGTTAGGGCTTGTGGGAAGGTTAGAGGGTATCGATGGCAGTGGGCTGGTTGATAGATAAGTGAGTGGGGATGCAGGTTCCATTATTGTTGACGTTCTGGATAAACAGATTGCATGTGGGATAATGTTCTGTTTACTACTAGTTGAAAAAGATCGAAAAACGCTTCGATAGACGAAATAGACTTGTCATAATGGCCTTGTTTCGCTTTGGACATTTTGGCTTTCTCTTCTCCTGAATAATTTTCCGTGTCGAGAAGGTCCTTGAGTCGGTCGTTATAAGTCTCAATGGCTGAGCATTTATTGTCACGTTCCCGTCCTTCTGAAGCTTCGGCGTCTTTCCAAGCCATGACAAATGCTGCAACAAAGGGAGCAATGGCATCGGTCTCCTTGAACATGGTCCAGGACTTGCCAGAACCGCTTTGTCCATCCGTGAGTATACAAACATCGTACCCATTGAAGACTATGTCTATTAGGGGTTCGACCTCGCTGTAGACATCCCTATTGGTTCATGGTCCGAAGTAGTGATCAATTTGGAAAGAGTCGGGTCCAAAATTGCTCTCTAGAACAAACTGCGCAGGACGGCAAGTCAGGCAAAACTTACTTTTTGTAAAGGAATATTGAATTGGGTGAGGGGTAGGTTTCTTGGTTGCGTGGTATGTTTCGGGAGCTCTGGTACACGGGCTAGAACCCATATTAAGCGCTGGGCCATGAACTAGACCCTTGTACAAGCACTCATAATGACTGTCGATGGACTGTTTAGTTTCTTCCATAAGGTGGCTTTGGCTAAGCGTTCGTCGAATGAGATAGTTGCTTTGGATTAAATGCGGTACTGGTGGACAGAGGGAGGTTTTGGTTTGTAGATAATTAGTGCGAGATCAAAGTATAATGCAGCCAGGAGCGTTTTAAAATATGCGAGATACTAATTTGTCTCCCCTAGCTATAGTATTCTCCCAATGTTCGAATCTCCGTAAACAGATAATCAGCAAGAGAGGCCCTCCCTTTTCCCTGCCTCTATCTCCGGATCATATACGCCTATCCATAGCGAGATAGTGTTAGGATGGTCTTCGTAACCCTCGATCTCGACAATTTCCTTCTCCACGAAGCCGAGAGAATGAAAGAGTTCTCGACCTATAGGCGCTGCGCTTACACCAAGCCCGATATTATCTATCTCTGCTAGCCTTATACACCATTTCGTCAACTCTGAGGCGTGCCCGCGGTGCCAGTAGGCTGGATGGGTCACCATTGTGGTGATCTCGAGACAGCCGCTGAGCCACCTGTAACAGAAGTGGAATCATCAGCAATCTGCCGTATAGAAGTTTAGCGCTACCGTTACCTCTGCTCGGGACCAATCAGAGACTTTTCCAATAGCTCTCTAGCTTTGGCATTTCTATCACGTTCGCAATTGAAGGGATCCTTAGTCGGAAGTATTTCATCTGCTAATGTCACTCTCAAGTCTAGTGGAGGTGCTGCCTGAATCGGCCATACCTTCGGGCTGAAAAAGCCCACATCGGGACCTGTCAGATTTCAACGACAAGCTTCCCACTCCAACAATCACGCTACTAGACTCCAGCTTCTCTGGAGGCAATTGCTTTTCCAAAGGAGGGTATACAATGCTCAAAGCGTCATAGACTTCTTTCACCTCGTCCTTTTGATAGTCGTCTTCGACCACATGGATAGCACTATCAGGATCGAGAATGGCCTGTTGGTACAGGCTTCGATAGCTCGCCAGGGTGTCGCGGGGGTATCGATTAAAGCGGGGTCTTTCAAAGCTGAAGACGGACGAATGCCAAAAGCCAGCTGCCGCCACGATAGCTATCCGTGGAACGTCAGAGAGTTTGGCGGGGCGAAGAGAGCCCAGAGGCGGAGACTGAGCGGGAGTCATTTTTGAAAGTCGCTCAAGGTGTCTAACGCCGACGTAACCAAAGAATTCAGTGACGGGTGATGAAATCAATGTGGGCATCCAGCAATCAAACAGAAACAAAGTCAAGATGCTTTTAGAAGGAAAGTTAGGCTATGTGCAAAAGTCTTGTTTGCATGAGCAATGTTCAAACTCCCAAGCCCTTCTAGGAAATAAGCAAGGGCGACGTAAGCCCAACTTCTCAGGCCTACTACATGCGGACTATATCCTAGGCGACCTATACTAAATAAGCATCGTATCTAGCTCCATCGTGGAGTAGCTAATCGGGGGCCCCCTTATCGCTATACTCTAATAGTATCCCTCGGCGGATCTGTAATTACATGGTAAGTGTAGACTATCGAAAGAGATGATATAGATTAACCGGGTCAAACCTTATTAATACTAAAGGGGCCTAAATATATCAGCCCGCCTCTATATATTAATGTGATGGTACCTGTATTAAGAGGTGTAACTAAGTTTATATCTAGCTATATTTATCATGATTATCTAATAGCGAGTGCAAATTCTATATTAATTACAAGCCTTAAGTTACGTCGGCGGTTAGTGTCCTCTATAGCGTTACGCTACCGGGGAAGGAGACTCGTCGGCGGATCTGTACTTCACCTATCCCCGTGAATATTATCCTTATAACCTAAGCTTCTTCTATATATAGCTGCTGCCATGTGTAGGAAGATACGACCCTAACCTAAGGTGTTATATACTAATCCGCTAGGAAACGGTTTAATATGCTATAAATAAAGTGCAAGCTATCCTATTCTTATTCTTTTCTCCTCTAAGATGTTTTATTAAATAGAACACATATCCTGTCCGGTACCCGTCTAGATATCTATAAACTCTACAGTGTAGATGGATTCGAACGTTAGTACATAAGTCAATAATATGTTTTAGATAGGAATAATGACAGACAAGCAGGTTCCGCCGCCACAAATAGTGCATACACGACTCCGAGCTATCGATGGCTACCATTTTTCTCCGACAAACTATACTTTGCCAAGTCCGCCGAATCCGGTCTCGCTTTACCTAATGCGATGACTCGGGGTTCAGGAATATCATGCCATGACATGGATATACTACGAGTACTTATCAGGGGGACCTGATACGAGATGAGGATGCTGAGGGGAAGAATGCAGATCTCTTCTTTTGTCGACGAATTCCACGCTTGCAGCGAACGGAGTGATGTCGGCTTGCCCAGCTATCGGCGCTTTCCGTGCGTTGCCAGCTATCGAGGGGAAGGATGTGGGTTGCTACTTTTGTCGACGAATTCCACGCTTGCAGCGAACGGAGCGATGGCGGCTTACCCAGCTATCGGCACTTTTCGATGATCAGACTTTACCCCTCCCATTAGTGCATAAAAGTGGAGCGCTGACGCTAATTATAGACGAAGGACGGGACCGAAGTTGACCCACAATTTGGAGATAACAACTCATCCTTGTCTTCTCTAGTCTCCACACTTCCAAGGTTCCAGATCTCGAAAGGCACGAGGATGGAAGTCGGCTTGGGCGAGAAGGTTGATGCTGTACGGGCTAAGGTTGGTTTGGGAGACACGGACCTTCTCAATGCATGGAGAACAGTTAATGTGAGGGCTTGTCACTTTGATGGTTACCTCTTCCTCTCTCGCTCTCTCTCACCCTTATCATCACAGACGAAAGCCCAGGAAATTAGTCATAGGATGAACGGCAATGTGTACTCCAAACAAGCCAACACCTATTCGACGATCGAAGAGCTCAAGGCATATTTTGCCGAACCCAAAAAAGGGGAGGACGAATTGGCTCGCTCAAAGATAGTAAATGCCCTGCAAGTCAAAGGTGCTGCTGCATGGATTGTGCATAATGCTGTCAAACGTAACAAGGATAAGCACAGGAAAGGTATTGCTTCTCGGTTTCAAAACAGTCTAGAAGGGTTACTTACTATACCGAAAGCTCAACTGGATTCAGCCAATTCGCAATCCGGCGGAGGTACTAGGCCTTCTTCCGGGGTGGATAACGCACGTACAACGATGTGGGACCCTGCAAGAGATGTCTAAGCTGATTGGATCGATGCAAGGCGTTCTAATAGCTCGCCATCATATCCAATTGGAGCTCCTTTGACTCGATATCACATCATTTCGAGCATCCCTTGCAATCTAGAAGAATTCGCTGCACGCGAGCGAGCTCTGCTAAACTAATTAATCACCATCCGGCAAGCGATCGGTATCCGGTGTTATAGTAAACGCTACCTTCAGCGATAGTGCTTTTCCGAAATCCCTTGTCTCTACATATTTACTGATTACGTTAAATTTATATAATCTTGATGGATTTAGGGATATGTCTTCGTCGCTTGTTATGCTTTATGTAGTACGGGCTATGCTTACAAGCATTCAGGAAAATGCCTCTAAGGCTCTACCACTAGCTCCTCTCATTCATTGCGATTTGCACTATAATTCTATCCCACTGACACCTAATAAGTATCATGTTGATATTTTTAGGTTTGCAGGCCTCCTACTAAGCCCGCATAACATCGTTCATCGTAACGTCCCTGTATTCAGGGTATAACTTCTTGAGAGCTGAAATAAATTAGGGTCCCGTCCGATCGTATTTGCAACAGAAAAGGTAGTAGCACATAACTTCGTTATAAGGGCTGTCCTTGGGCTCTGGATCTTCTGCATTATCGATCGAAAGCCGCAGGTTCAAGCGAGTCTGCAACGTCAGCGGCATAGCTAGCGCTGCGCATGAATCCCCAAACGTTCAGCTTTGATGTGAAGTCTTCTGCAGTAGGCCTGCATACCCTATCTTCCTTATAACGCACGCAAGATCTAGCCACGGTCCCTGAGAGCTGCGTTCCTTCATATAAACCCCTCCCCGACTGTAATAATTTTCCTATCATTCTGTTCATTTTCGGAACATGAGATTCCCCTGACATGGCATTTGAAATACTAACACTGGGAGCCCTTTATTGGCAAGCTCATTGGTTGGACGCTTGGACAGCGTGGATATGCTGCAAGTGTGGACGGGACTGCAAAGCGGGGGAGCATATCTGCAATAATTGTCCAGGCATCAGCAATATGGATCATGCGAAATGTGAGATATGCCCCAGATATGGAGTGCCTGTGTACCCTACAGCGTGTAGTAAATCATGTCGTCTTCCTTTTCCGAAGTAAAGACTGACAGATTCGGCAAGGGCAAAAGCGCAGCCCAAATACAGTGGATGGGCTAGAGCTAGAAGGGCAAAAGCATTGGTGGTTGAGCAATTACGGGTATGTCATCAGAGAGCGACCAACTTTCTCGAAAGCCGATGATATTAGTCGACAACAAACATTGGAAATCCAAAAGGGGCAGCACTATAGAAGTCCATATGACATCAAATACTCGTGATAGTAAAGCAGGAGTACACAATGGGGCATTTGCTATGTTAGGGTAGTACAAGCTAGCTTCCACGGGTAATTCCGATTGATGGTAGTTGTTGGATGGTTCTGTTACAAGTCATAGTCTAAGTTCGATGCCGGAGATGATCCAGGGCTATGCTGCAGCTAGGTCAGAAAATGCAGGAGGTCACACTGTACGAATGCATGCCCACTAGCGTATTAGCTGGATCTGGTAACCCTGCAGTAACACCGGCAAGCCGTCTCCGTAGATCATCAAACCCCTTTGCTATTGCATCTGTTATGACGGATTAGTACTAATAATTGTGTCTAATGCGTATAGATCTCTGGGATCTCCTAACGCAAATCTCTTTCCTATGATGGTACAAGTAAACCATCCTGGCGCCTTCGCCTTAGTGAAAGACCGTGTTTCATTGGGTCTAAGAGAGGTCGTCAATCAGAAGCAAGACAAAGTAGGAGGCTCTGTCCACCATTATACATACCTGGCTGACGCTCCCACTCCTCTAGTATATTGAAAGTCCTCTCTCTCCTGACAAAGATGGAAGATCTAGGAGGATTGTGCGCTTCTTCGCGATCGGGTCTTTCACATTGAAAATCGCAATCGAAGACCACTGGTTCCATGCCAATCAAATTAAAATCATCCATGTTGGAGCAGAGTATAACAACGAGATGGATCTTGTTGTTAACGCGCCTAAGTGTCTCCCATATCAGACTGCTTTCTATGGGATCTGGGAAGTAGATCCGACAAAGCCGAGGCAGTGTGAAGCAGATATAAAGGGGAAGTGGTATGCAAAGTTGAAGGCGCAAGATCGACTAGTGAAGAGCGCCCTCAATGCAGACGCTGAAGATAACACCAGCTTGACGGTCTTTTATGACAATACTTTGATGGAAAAAGGTCTCAGCTCCAGGAAAGACCTCCACCTCTTTACCAAGGCATACGAGGTAAGCCTGAGCCATATCTGAAGTAACATACCAATTTTGTCAGGATTCTCTTGAGTCCGTCAAGCAGACCTTTGCGCACAACGCTGCTCTCCTCTGTTTCCACATGATAGTAGGGTCACCCGCGACCGACCAATGCGAACCCGTGGATCGGATCAAGAGACTGCAAAAGCGAACTTTTCATGAGTGGGACCACAAGGTTGGACTGGTGCCTGAAACACTAAAAAAGTTATACGCCAATGACGAAGATGTGAAGAAGTTGGAACAGGAAGCAGTCCCGATGCTTCGTCAGCTGTTATACGTTTCTGAAGGTGGTACATATGAACAGAGGCATTTTATTCGACAGCATTCTGCTTTATCGGCCCAAGATACCTTATCCCTCTATGGCTTTATGTTTGGAGTTCCAGTTCTTGAGCCAAAGCCATTCAGGTCGTGTAATGCCACGGACCTGGAGAAAATCCTTTCAACGTCTGAAATTTTTGCCAATTATCTAGGAACGATGTCCACCTCAATGGTCTTGGAATGGAGCGCCCAGCTTGAAGCAAGCTTACCAATTGGACTCTCCGATACCGTCTGGAATTCGGAACCTGAGATTCGGAATCAGCTCGCGCCCCGCGAGCTAGCCAACCTAGACATGTATACGTCCGTAATTCCTTTCATATTTTGTAAAGCCGCGCTAATAAGGGCAGTCACAATCTTGCCAAAGGACTTCATCTTGACCGTACGTCAGAAAACGGCACTTGTTTATTTCTCATATGGACTCTTTATTGCAACAGTCACCGTCGGGAACGACTCAAAACATGGGCGACATCACAGCGTGCAGACGAAATATACTACACCCTGCTCAATGAATTCTGGGACCAACATGAATTGGCAGAGACTGCCGTAGCTCTTGTCGCGCTAGTGGCTCTTCTACGGCTTCGCTTTGGCCTAAGTGAGGGAAATGGCCCACACCAGCTATCACTCATGAATCGATTCCGGAATTTTTGCGAAGGGAACGTTTCGGGTGCCACGCAAGCAGTCCTAGAGCAAGTGGCTTGGGCATTCTGTGTCTCACTGCGCGCTGAATCTGCGGAAGTCCTTAAGGTGCTTAAAGTCTTGCACAATATTACTTCTGGAGGGAGTAGCCGTTGTGCGTCTGCAGAAGAGTTGTCAGTGTATTCCAGTTTACGATTCAATTTAGGACGAACGTATAATAACGAGGAAGCCTTCGCTCAGCTACAAGACTGGTATGCTCTAAAAAAGTATCGACCCGGGTTGAACTCACACGTTATAGTTGTCCCACTCGCCCACCCTAACGCTCCTCCCAACCATATCATTACCGCGGAGCTCCTGGTGGCCTCTCGATGCCAATCGTACACCGTGTCCTATGCAGAAGCGATCACGACGGTCATAAGAAAGGATTGATTCTTCCGAGCGTGATCTCAGACATTGAGATCCCCGCTCAAGACGATCAAAGCCTTGGGGATGAAGGGTGGGTCAAAGTGAACACTGAAGAGGCAAAGACTGCAGGGAAATTTAAACGTGCGAAAGAGGGTCGGTGGTGGTAGCTCTCATCGCTCCACGACCCTGTCAGGTGCGAGCCTGCTTAGCCGCGGGCGGTGCTAGCTCGCGACTTACCAATGGCAGCACTAAAACGATGGCTTCATCTCTTTGTGATTATATTACAGGCGTTTGCTTTCCGCAATTCTTTCATTAACAGTCTCATCACGTAGTAGTGAGCGCGGCGAACAAGGCCATTCAGCGTGCCAAGCCCAGCGTTTTTAATGGTGCATCGCCAAGAGCCGTACTATCGGTGCACCATGATAATTATTGCTTAGTAAGCGAACCAGTTCAGGATTTCCACCAATAGTAGTACACCGGTTCAACCTTGGTGTACTATATAGTACTGGTTTACACCAGTAATTAGCGTCCGTCTCGGCCCGAGACCTGAGCCAATTAAAGAGCTACCTGCCCGCAGGTTTATCCGTAGTTTTGCCCGTAAGAACATAAAAAATTTCTATCTTTGCACTATAGTTAATCTTGAACCATTATTACTATGGCTAGCGATCACGACACCACTCGTTCTTTAGTATTATTAGACGCTCCTTCTATCGCAAGTAATCTATTCGATATAGTAAGAGCTAGAAGCATTACGTCATCTCACAAGCCAGCGAAAAATACTAGGAATTTTGCCAGTAAGCGGCCAGTAATCTATGCCTCCTAAGTAACGCGACTACTACCTGCCCTCCCTATACTATAACTAACGCAAGAGTATACTCCTAAGGCTCGTAATAATAAGGAGGAGCAAGATGACAGTCTATCTGGGATTAAGGTGGAAGTACAAGGCCGATAATTAGTAACACTAGGCCCTAGATCCAGTGTTTCTCAGGTCAATTCGTCTGAAGCCTCTAATACTACGAAAGCCCGCAATAAGACGTTATAGGTTCACGGTTACCTACGATTAATTAGGATATAAAACACCGCTTATTAGTAATATAATTACTATAAGAAAGCATATAGAACTAATGGTGGAACTGGAGTGCTTATAAAATATCTCAAAATTACTTACTATTTAGATCCGGAGGCAAATGGTATGGCTTAGAAACGAGATGAAAATAACACTGCGGTTTATGCAGTAATACTACGTCATGCTGAGATAAATAAGGCTTAAAAGGCTTAAGATAAGGCTTAAAAGAAGGAGCAAATACTTTCCCTTAATAAGACTACCCTTGAATATCTTTATATTCGGTAGATAACGACTTATAGCCTCGCTTTTAACTAAGTCACGCATAGCGAATTTCGTGATTTTGTACAGTATATCAACCCTGTTGCAAATCGACTACTTCCGAGTACTTTAGAAATAATTCGCCAGTATACTTTAGCCTTAATGCATGAGGGAAAGATACGGCTACGTTATATACTTACTACTGCTATTTCCGACGTTCATATAACGTGTAATATGTGGACTTTACCGAATCACTTAGGGATACTCGCAGTAGTCGCTTATTTTACTAGCGAAAAACTACGTCTTATCACCGCAACACTAGCAGTTATTAAGGTTGAGGGGGAGTATTCAGGTGTAAATCTAGCACGTATAGTCGAACGAGTCGTTAATAACTTCAGGATTCGTCTGAAACTAGGCTATTTCGTTATAGATAATGCGACGTCGAACGATTAATTAGTTTAGACGATTACGCGATCTATAAATAACGAGAATACTAGCCTACTATAGAATCCTAAGTAACGTCGCCTTAGATGTAATAGTCACGTCATTAACCTTGTTATTCAGGCTTTCCTCTTCGGTACTAAGTAACCTGATTATAATAAATTCAATAAAGATAAGGCTCCCTTAGAAGAATAAATAGATGAGTGGCGGAAATATAGCCCTCTTAGTAAACTATATAATATTATTATATGGATCACCGCTTCCCCTTAACGCTCTTAAGCCTTTAGATGAAAGAGTAACGGCCTTATGCCTCGTCGTAATAACGCCACTCGGTGGAATTCATGGTATGAGATGCTGAACAGGGCTATTGATCACCTGAAAAACCCGATACTTCAGATAATTTATGAGGAAATCGGGCTTGCCAAGGATAATTTATCGTATACTAAGTGGCAGTCACTAACGCATATACGTGATTTCCTTAAGGGGTTTTATGATACTACGAAAGCTACTGAGGGACGAAAAGCGACACTCGATAAGGTACTCCCTTCCCTTGATTTCATGGCTATGAAGTTCGAGGTGGCAATTGAGCAGTTCCGCAATAATGACGATATTTTTATAGTGTCACGATTGCATGCGGGGTATAGCAAGGTCTTAAAATACTAGAATCGTGCTGAGAGAGCTCCTGTATATATAGCAGCTATTATTCTCGATCCTACACTTAAATAGGCTTATTTTGACGATTGGAATCCCGATTAGCAACCGCGTATGCGTTAAAAACTAAAGCATCTATAGGAGACGTTATATCGGCCTTCATATACAGTTCAGACGAACCCTCCGTAACAGCAAATTACGAATAATAAGTGTCTGCTGAAGTGTGAGTCCCACAGGTACGGAGGAAGTGAGGGTTGGGAAGCTCGCCCATAATGGCGGGGTCAATCAGCCCTACAGAAACGAGCGATGAGCGCATTAGCAAGCTTCCCCACTTCAAAGTTAGAGAGGTAAAGCATCTAGTGCACTTTATGACTTCAAGAAAACGATTCCCTTCGAAGCATTCGCATACACCGCATTGTGATATCGCCATGCATCGCAGCAGTAGCGCCGGACGGGACAAGCCGCATTCTTTCATCCGCACCACGCATCGTGAAAGCATTGTTAAGCTCGACCCTGATGCTGGCTTCAACCGCTTGAATAAGAATGGCTCAACTTGGAAATCTGCTATCAATGCTGCTCATATAGTTAATCAACTCGACGGAAGACACGTCTTTCCGCCCGGCGAAGCCCTGCTCGTTTCTGTTCACGCCCATACAAATGCCGCTTCGGTTAGGCGCGCGGTCAAGTACGCAGTGACCCAAAGACAGCGACTCTTTTTCGACGACACATACCAGGACCCTAACGTGTGGATACATCTCATCAGCACCGAGTCCCTGGAATGGGAAACTGTCCAGCTCGAGGATGCGAACAACGGCAAGCAGATGGAGGTGCTTCGCGAGCCCAGCAGGACCTGGCCAGTTTTCTTCTCAACATCAGAAGCCCAAAAAGTATTCGGTATCCAGAGCCAGTGGCTGACGCCGGATGAGTGGTTTGCAATAGAATGTATACCTGCCGAGGTTGTGCAGAAGCGCATTCAGCTGGCAGATGGAATTCTGCCCTATGGAAAGCCTTATAAGCTCGTGCCAACGTCCGTCGCAAAGACTGAGATGGTCACAGTTGACACACTGGATATTGATGAGCTTTGCAGACGAAGACGCGAGGACATGACCGAGGAGGAGGTTGATAAAGAGTGGGCTAAAGCAAGTGAGGTAGCTGAGGAGAATGGGTTCGCATCTGACTTTCGCTACGATGATTTTGTCTATCAGAAGCTATCCTGGGACAGCCAGACACGTCTTGGCGTATTGACGATGTGTGTCGAGACAAGTATTCCAGAAGGCCCAGCCATCAAAATTCTAGTTATGACGTCCACTTAACTCGTGTAAGTTCGGTGGTCCATTGTGATATGGCTCGCCCGATGAGATACGGCAAGAATGAAGAAAGCTTAGATTTTACGTGTTACGATGGTTGAGCAGTGAAAGGCATACTACATTATATGCATTTCCCCCATGATTGCTGCTAGTATGAGCGCACTTGCCGCTGATTCCTTTTATTCCGCGGTGCCCTAAAGGGACAAGAGATGATGCTATGTTCGTGCCCAGCTACAGTCCGTTCTAGAGATTATTTAATAAGAGCAGCTTACCGAAAGGCAAAACTAGGCTGCTGACGGCGCTAACCTCGTGGTCATCGTCGGACTAAGGAGAGACTGAGACTGCGAAAGGACTGGTCAAGGGAAGGGATTGGCCTGGGGGCTTACTATAAGGCCTAGGATAGGACCACACACCGATTTCCTAGCCTCACACACCTGTTTTCCGACCCTCAACCATTCGGAGCCCGTAGATCTTGTAGAACCCGCGTAGATCCCGCCCCCACCAACTACCAGCATACCTTACCGACTTTGTGTAAATCTACACTTTTTCAACATGCGCCCCAATCATCATCCTTTTGTGGTACACTACTGCAGCCAGCCACGAACCTTGAGCCTCAACCGGTAGGCCTAGAGGCTTCCACGCAGGAGGACCTCATCGTGCTCATCAACAAAAACCATGCGGGGCCGCAAGGCTACGCTATTACTACCAGTCGCAGCTGCCAGGCGCGAAATGGCTCCCACAAGCCACAAGGGCGAAAACAACAGATTCTTCCTCAAGTGCGACCGCGAGGGTAAGTCTAAGCCAGCGGAGGGCTGTGGAAAACGTGTTCATGGATCTTCTCGTCTCATGGAATGCCCATGGGAGGCCATCATGCACCTCGATTTTGGCACTGGGATATGGAGAACTAGGGTGAAGGAATCGAGCCATAACCATGAGGCTACAATTCCAGGCTCACATGCGATACATCGAAAGATCGCTGTAAAACCTACAGTACTGGAGGCCATCGAAAAACAGACAAAGACTGATTCTAAACCGTCGCAAATCCTTACAACACTCCGCCTTGATGAAGATGAGGAGGTACCTATGTTCAAAAGAAGGAATATTTATAACATCAAACAGGCAATACGGGCCACGGAATTAGGGTCACACACAATGGTTCAAGCACTTATGATAGAACTCCATAATCAGGATGAATGGTTTATACGGTTAAAAAAGGATAGGCTATCCGGGCGTATACAGTTACTCTTTTTTGGTCGGAAATCGTCGCAAAAAATCCTCAAACTCAACCCCGAAGTCCTCATCATTGACGCAACCTACAAGAAAAACCGTTATCGCCTACCCCTCGTTGTTATTAACGGGGTAACAGCTTTAAATATATCTTTCTACATGGCAATGGCCTTCATAGACGGTGAATCAATAGCTAACTATAAGTGGGTGTTAAGACAATTGAAGGATCTTTACAAAGAATTAAATATCCCATTCCCCGTAGTTATCCTCACCAACCACGAAAATGCTCTTATACGAGCTTCTGGCGAGGTATTTCCTCACGCGAACCTCCTATATAAATGGCATATTGATGATGATTGATTATACTCTATGCTAGCTAAAGCTAATGAGGGTAGACTATTCTAGACCGCTTTGCGCTTGTTAGAAAGGGGCATTTGGCCCCATTCATACTAGCGCCTTGGCGGGGTGGAACAACACGTGTTTTCCACTCCATGTAACTTACCTCCCTAGAGTATCCATACATGTTAATCAATCACATTGTTCAACAGCGCTGAGGGGCGCTCGCGTTATTTGCGGGGAGAAACCCTACCATGGGATGAAAACTCCTCCTACCAGTCGTAGTTCACACTGTTTTCCGGCTCCTTCCCTCCCCTTCCCGACAGGCCTGCCATCGGAGCGGTATCTTGAGGGGTTGGGTTTACCGTCTATTGCACCAAGATTTCATCGTCCTTACTTCCCTTTCTTGGCTAGGGCGAAGCCCTTTTCCTTTCATTGTTCCTCTAACATTTCCTTTGCCAGCGAAAACTGGTGGAGGGCACCTGATTTAATCAGCCACTTTGCCGCTGCCCTTATCCCTGGCCGCGAGGAGAGCATAGTGTCATAGTCGCTTGACCCAGCCTCTAGCACCATCTGGCTCCTACCGGCTTGGTAGGCAGGGCAGAATAGTAGGACGTGTTTACTGGTCTGCCTTGCCGCCCCACAGGGGCAGCTGGAATTCTGGACTTCTGGCACCTTCCTGGTGAATAGGAAGTGGCTGAATCCAATCTTTTCAGTACGCAGCTGGACTGCTGCTGAGCTCTCTGGTTTCTTTAGACCCTCGTGGAGGTCCCATCTTCCCCAAACCAGGTCGCCCTTTTGCGCCGGGCTCGTGGCTTTTCCTCTTAAACCCCGTTGGTAATGGAGCCACCGACCCTGTAGCCGGCCCTCCCACCAGGTCTGTATCTCTTTTCGAAGTCTTGGGCTATTGAGCCTATGGTCTAGCGACCTCTTCACCCATGCTTCCTTCTCGGCTAATGGGGGTAATGGGGGACGTCTCTTTCTTCCCCTTCTCGGTTGCAGCCGAGATCTGATCTTCGCATTCCCTTTCAAGACTACCTCGTGTGTTCCTCGGAGGGCCTTGCTCCTTAGCAGGGTCCTGTCGAGGAAGTCCCTTATTGTTGGAACGCCTGCCTCCGCTTCTAGGACCGGTACTGGCCTTTATCCTCTTATTTAATATTAATAAATAATATTAAGACCTTTAATATATTTATTACAGTTAATTACTTTTAATCTACTTTATAAGATAATATTATATACTAAGTTAAAAGAGATATCTTGAAAGAAAGTTTAATAGATATAATCTTATTTTAACTTCCTTTATAATTCCTACTTATAACTTTTAGTATAGGTAAGAGGTACTTATAAAGCTAAGAGTACTTTATTTATAAGATAGTAAATTATATAAGTATATCTTATTATAAAATATATAATAATAATAATTAAACTAAGTCCTAAGTATCTTTAAATATCTTTTAATCCGCTTATTATAATATTTATTAAAACTTTAAGTTATACTCATCTATATTACTTATACTACTACTTTAGCTCCTTCCTAGATATATATAATAAAATATTAGGATTATAAGAAAGTCTATTATTATTATTATTATTTTTTAAATATCATATACCTTTCTTTTAATCTTTTTCTAATAGATTTATAATCCTTATAATAATTCGAGAAGGTAGCTTAATTATTATTAAATTATTATAATTATAAGCTAATTATTATAAGTATAAAGGGCGGGGAACTTATACTTATAATAAGGATATCCCTTACTGGGAGTACTTATATAATATAAAGTTTTAAGAAAGCCTTGATTATATATAACAAGGTAATAGTATCTATAATAAACCTAAGATTTAAGGTACCTACTCCTTCCTTCTTAATAAAATAATAAGAGTAAAGATCTTTTATTATCCCTTATATCTTATTATCTTATATTATCTTATAATATATTCCTTTTAATTTATTCCTAACTTTAATTTATTTTTTAATAAAGTATAAAGTATACCTAAATAGGGATAGTATAAATATATTAATTATTATTATCCTCCCTTTAAGGGAGAGGTAAGATTTAATTTAATAGTAGGCTAAGTATTTAACCTTTTTAAGAATTTTATTTTAGAAATTATTAAGTTATTTATTAATATAAGTACCTACTAGGATCCCTAAGTATTTACAAGAGTTTATTAATAAGATTACCTTTACTTTAACTACCTTAATATATAATATATTATTAATATATAAAATATATAACTTAGATTAATTAATCCTTACTTTAATAACTTATTTATATACTATTAGGGCCTTTATAAGCGTATTAACCTCCTCTTATAAGTAGAGGATAATTATTTTATTATTAATATATATTATTATTTTTAGTATATATACCTATATTTAAACCCCGCGGATTTATAGGTCTTCTATTATTAATTATATCAATCCTTTAATTAATATTATAACGAGAGGATAATTCAAGGGGTCCCTCTAATATATATTATTATAAATAGATAACATCCTCCTTATATAATTATAGATAAATATCTTAATCTTAACTTCTTAATAAAATAAGTAAACGTAAGAGGTAAACTCTTAAGATAAGCTAAGTCTATCTAATATAATTCAAAGAAACTTATAATTAACTTAATTATATACCTTCTCTTAATCTAAACTCTCTTTATTTATTGAGATAACTTTCTAATATACTTATATGTCACGGTGCTGGCCTAGATGCCTGGAAGGGTCCATGACTCGGCCTCCTATTAGTGCGCCTGGGGCGCGTCAATAGTGTCGCGCTATATTCTCGCGCCTTGGCTTTCGTCTCATCTTGATATAATAACTAGCCTATTTCCTATTTCTTCTTCCTTCGTCTTTCGTCTTATATATAGACCTGACCCTACTATAGCCTATATAACTCATTAGGTAGTAATTCAAGCCTAGTCCCTGATATTATAAAAGACCTACTACGTAGGTAGAGCTTCTATGCTTTATAACCTAGCCTTATTACCTCGATAACCTCGTTAAAATACCTCTCGTTCCTCTAGGCTTAATAGAGCCCAAATATAGTTCTCCTACCCCTGATTTTGATAATATTTAGTTCTAGTAGATGTAACCTTAAGCTCTATATCCTGATGTGATATCTAAAAGTACCTCTTTATCCTCTACTCCTTTTGTCCTAACCCCCGCGCCCTTATTTACGCCCTTCTAGTTGGATGTATAGGCTATGGCTGTAATAGCTTAAATTATATAGTAAACCGTGTAGTAGACTCTATAGAACTAGCCTCTTTAGCCTCCTCTGGTTATTAACCTTCCTACTGCGACTACTTCTGCTATTACTTCCTACCCTCGCTCCGAGAAACTCCCCGATATAGCGGAGTATAATAGAGACAGGGAAAAGCTTAACGCTTAGGAATAGAGTCTGCGGCAACGTATATATATTAACGATGACTAATACCCTACTAACGTTTATAAGATCTATTACGCTAAGTCCCGTCTTACTATTAGGAAGAAAGCTTATATATATATAATATCCTTCCGTACTAATAGTATCTATTATCTCACCTCCTTTAGCGCGTATCTTCGGAAACTTCGTAATTAATATAGTAACCGTTTTAAAGAAGAAGATACTTATAAATACCTTCGCGAAGACCTTAAGTAAGGCTCCCTAAGCTTTAATAAATACTACCTACACTTTACTTAGAAGAAAGAACGCTCTTAATTAGATAATATATCCTTAATTAACTACTTATAACACAACGTTAATTATAAAACCTAAGAGACCGCCTTATTCTAGTAAACCCCCCTAGGCCTAGCGCCCTCTACCTTCGACGAATACGTCTAGGCGTTTTCTGAGATTGATAAGTAATTAATATAGTTAAAGTACCGCTTACCTCGCGTTATAACTACTACTACTCCGTTAGCTAAGCTAAAACCCTCTATAACTCCGCTAAGTACTAAGCCTATCACTATTAATCCTACTATCCCCGTCTCCCCTTCTATCTCTTCCTCCCTAGGAGGAGATCCCATAGACCTGAGCTCTGCTATAGTAGCTGTTTAAGGTAAAATCCTAGTAAGCCCTAGGGTAAAAGATATCTATAATAAGTAGAAGCTATGCTACTACTGTAAGTTATAATATCCGGGTAAAGGAGCCAAAGACTACCCTAATAAGAAAATCCTCTTCTCTCCGTATTATTACTCTAGACGATATAGTTAGTATTAACGGAGGTATCTCGCTTAATACGGGAAAAGCCTAGTCCTTAAGTAAAGTCGCGCTTAGGGACTATTCTATATATCCTTTTATCTTCTAGTATCCACGTTCTCCCCTCTTCTTTAGTCCTATTAAAAGTTTTTAGCTAAGTCTACTCTAGAGTTATTCGAGACTGATCTTTCCTTTAAGGATAATTATATAGTCGTCTTATATATATTACGTTAAGCCTAATCTAGAATATCTATCCTTATTCTTATCGATTCTAGAGCCTCCGCCTATACTTTTATTAATAAATCCTTCGCGCAATACTATAACCTCACCTTATACCCTCTCACCTACCCTCGTCGTCTCTAAGGTTTCGACGGCCAAGCCGCTCGAACCGGAGATATTACCCATGTAGCCGAAGTCACTATAGTTATGAGTGGCTATATTAAAAGACTATTCCTATACGTTATAGGCCTTAATTAGTACCCTATTATTATAGGTCTCCCCTAGCTACGCCGTTATAGAATCGACGCCAGCTTTAAATTTAATACTCTTACCATGTCTTCGCCCTTCTATCTCACTTATTATTGTTAATCTCCTGTTAAGATATATAGAGTTACCTGTAAAGAAGAAGAATTCCTATCTCCTAAAGAGAGCTAGCGGATATAGGAGCTCGAAGATTAAGAACTCCCGTCTAGTATAAACTAAGTTATCCCCTTTTATCCCGTCTCGGCTTCCTCGAAGTAATCTAGTACCTAGCCCGCTTACAAGGAGTAATTTAGTTATCTAGTCGCTTACAAGGAGCAACCTAAGTCCTCCCTTATTTAGAAGAAATAAGAGGAACCTAGTTATCTAGTCGCTTATAAGGAATAACCTAAGTCCTCCTTTATTTAGAAGGAATAAGAGGAATCTAGTCATCTAAATATTTTAGAGGAAATAACTCGCCTAGCCTCTCCCGCTATTAACGAGGACACTCCCAGTCGAATCCTCTAAGCTATCGAGAAGGAATATTAGCCTAAGATTAAGTACCGAAGTCCCTTATCTCGTCGTACCTCTACCGAGCGAGGTGCCTTTTAAGTAGAACGACCTTCTATATAGCTTAACGTTATTAAGTTAGGAGCTCGCTCGTTTAATTATATTACACGCCTTAAAGAGTCCGAACTCTTTAATCTTACCTTAAATCAAATTAACATCTTCTTAGGACGCTTCTCGTCTAGTCCTAGCCTAGTCTCCTATTAGTCTAATAGTCTTCGTTTATATTAAGTAAACCCCTTTCCTTTCATAGGAACCCAGTTGCAAACCTAGGTTTTACTAACTTCTATAGGAGGTTCATCTATAGCTATAGTAAGATAGCTGCCCCGTTAACGCGCCTTACTCATAAGGACGTTACCTTCGAATAGTCTCCCGAGTACGAGGCCGCCCTTTATACGTTAAAGAAGGCCTTTACGTCCGATATTATCCTTCGCCACTATAATCTAGATCTAAAGATTATAGTTAAAACCGACGCTTCTAACTATATATTAAGTGGAATCCTCTCCCAGTACGACGTTAAGGACATACTATACCCAGTCGCTTACTTCTCAAAGAAGTATAAACCTACCGAGTATAACTACGAGATCTATAATAAAGAACTCATAGCCATTATCCGCGCGTTTAAGGAATATCGCCCTGAGCTTAAAGGCTCTCCTACTACTATTAAAGTTATTATAGACTATAAAAACCTTAAGTACTTTATATTAACTAAGTAACTTAGCCGCCGCTAAGCCCGCTAGAGTGAATTCTTATCTCGCTTTAATTATTAGATTACGTACCGCCTAGGTAAAGCCGGGGGTAAACTAGACGCCTTAACTCGTCGTTTAGGTAGCCTCCCTAAGGAGGGAGATATATAAGATCCTCGCTACCTATATTAGCATTAGACGGTACTAAAATCTTACGTCTTAAACCCTAGAATCCGGAAGATCTCTAGAAATCATTTCTTAAACCAAGAACCCTTAATCTATAATATAGAACCGTCACCCTAGATCTACTCTAGTTACACCTAGTACCTATCTAGCCCCCGCCTCTAGTTACTCTAGCTACAATAGATTTAGATCTAGATCCCAAAGACCTCGAAACCTAAGCTAACGACCCTAAACCTTAGTTAGATTAAGAAGATCCTAACCTAGAAGATAACCCAGCCGACGTATCTATATAGACGTTATGGGACGAAGCTATAAATCGAGATACCTTTACCCCTTAAGTCCTCAAAGCTCTCCGTAGTAAAGCTAGATACTATAGTAAGATCCCTCTTACTAAATATAAAGATCGAGACTATATCCTATACTTCCGCGATAGGAAGTATATTCCTAATTCTAATCGCCTACGCCTAAGAATTATTCAGTTAGCCCATGATAGTATCGCTAGTAGATATCTAGGAAGAGCCAAATACTATGAGCCAGTCAGCCGTGCGTATTAGTAGCCTAATATATATAAATATATTTAACGCTTCGTCTAAAACTGCTACGTATATACCCGAGCTAAACCTTCTTATTAGAAGATATAAGGATAGTTATAACCTCTACCTATTCCTTAACGCCGTTAGCGTAACGTCTCTATAGACTACGTAGGTCTACTACTACCTAGTACCTTTATAAGTATTACCTATCATTATATCCTCGTCTTCGTCGACCGCCTTACTAAAATGAGGTATTTAGTCCCCACGGTTACTATAGAAGTAGAAGAGGCTACTAAAGCTTACTACGCCCACGTCTAGAAATACCACGGTCTTCCTAAATCCTTCCTATCTGATAGAGGAACCCAATTCACCTCCGATATATAGAAATATCTCTGCTAAATGCACCGTATTAATGCTAAGCTCTCCACGGCATACTACCTAAAAACCGATAGTTAAACGGAATAACCTAATAGCGTCATGGAATACTACCTTTATGCCTTTTATAATTATATATAAGATAACTAGGCTAAGTGGGTTCCTAGCGCTAAGTTCTTAGCTAATAACACACCTTCGTTAACTACTCTAGCCTTAACTTTCCTAGCTAACTCCGGTTAAAACCCTCGCCTCGGATTTAAGCCTCTAGAAGCCTTACCTACCGAACTTACTACCTAGTCTCAAGCTAAGCTAATTAACATCGAGAACTTCACTTAGAAGATAGAAGAACTTACTAAGTATCTTCGTGATAAAATACTAATCGCCTAAGCTATCTACGAGGCTAACGCTAATCGCTCTCGCCGTCCCTATCCTTAATACTTCGTTAATAACGAAGTCTAGCTTAACGCTAAAAACCTTAATACCGCTCGCCCTATAGTTAAGCTAGACGACCGTTATATTAGCCCCTTTAAGGTTAAGCGCGTCTTTAAAAAGAACCCTCTCATTACTAACCTTAAACTTCCTAAAATTATAAAGGTTTATCTAGTCTTCTATACTAACCTTCTTAGCTATATAGCTACCGACCCTCTACCTAGCTAACGTTAGGAACCCCGAGAACCCGTCGTCGCTAAGAACGGCGAGCGATCCTAGTATATTAATAGCATACTAAACTCTAAGCTCGATTAAAGATATAATCCTCCGCTTCTTAAGTACTATATAGATTAGGAAGGTTATTTTCCCACCTAGGAACCCTTTAACCTCATCGATAATAGTAATTAAGCTATCGCTAACTTCTATGCCGCTAACCCCGCCGCCGCTAGGCCCTATATTACGCCTTATACTATTCTAGGTTATTAATATAATGATTCTTAGCCTCTATTAACGTCTCCTCTAACTTCTTAGCCCTCGTTCCGGCCGCGTCTACGTTTCCCTCGACTAATTAATCTTTTATAGGCTAGGTAGCCGCTAGCCCGTAAAAGATTTCCACTAATTATAGTAAAGCTATAAGATGTCTCCCTAGCCCCGATACTAAGTTAAAGCCTCGTCTAGTAACCTCACTTTATTACCTCACCTTTAGTCTTACCTCCTACCTAGATCTCGCCTAGATCTCGCCTCGACCTCGCCTTTAATTTATCCTTTAGTATTAAGCCCTTAACCGTCTACTATAACATACCTACTTTAACCTAGCCTCGTATCCTTACCTTGCCTAGTCTATCCTATCTCTCCGTCTTATTACCTTTGATCCTCGCCTTAATTATTTAGTCTTAACTCCTCTCTACCTCCACGTTAATACCTTTCTAACCGTAGTACCTATATAATAGCCTACCTCGCCTCATTATTATTAGGTTTAATAAATCGTCTTCGTCTCGTATTATTACCTCACCAAATACCTCGTTACTTTTAAGGAACGTTTACCTAGCCTAGCCTAGTTTCTCTAGCCCTAGTACCTATATAGTAGCCTTCCCCGCCTCTTCTCCTTACCGGTTTAATAAACCCCTCTCGCTGAGTCTAGCTCCCTCCTAGTATTCTGAAACTATAGTACCTATAAGGTAGCCTCTTCCCGCCTAGCCTTTTCGCCTCGTCTCCGCCCCGCCTAGTCTTTACCGTCTCGCCCCGCTTCCGCCTCCTCATTCTACGAACCTCCGTCTAGCCTCCGCTATCTTCGTCCTCGCTTTATACCTCCGCCTACTTTAATAAACCTATCTCCGCCGCTCCGCCTACTTCCTAGGAGCTTAGCCTTCTAAGGGGGAGCTACTATCACGGTACTAGCCTAGATACCTAGAAGGGTCTATAACTCGGCCTTCTATTAGTGCGCCTAGGGCGCGTTAATAGTATCACGCTATATTCTCGCGCCTTAGCTTTTATCTCATCTTAATATAGTAACTAGCCTATCTCCTATCTCTTCTTCCTTCGTCTTTCGTCTTGTATATAGACCTGACCCTACCATAGCCTATACAACTCGTTAGGTAGTAATTCAAGCCCAGTCCCTGATATTATACTTAATAATAAGGTATTAAATAGTCTTAATATTATGATTAATTAATCTCCTTAAAAGAGAGGTAAATTATTAGGGGTTAATCATTATACTTAAAGCGCCTATTTACTTATATATTAAGATATTTCTAAATAGCTTATAATCTATATTTATAATTAATAGTAGTTAATAATTTTAAATATTTATTTACTCCTCTCTTTTTTATATATAAGAGGATTAAGATATTATTTATCTATCTATTAAATATTATCCTCTCTTCTTATATTATATTATTAAAAGTTATTAATCTTTTTTTATAAAGTTTAAGACTTAGTTCCTCCTTATATAATACTTTATTATTACTTTATAAAACTTACTTAACATATTATCCTTATTAGAAGATATTCCTAATATTACTTAATAAATTGTAATCTCTACCTTATAATATCTAATTAACCTTCGTATTACAATAACTAACTAAGAAGATATTTATTTAATTATAATCTTATTTTTATAAGCATTTAATATTAAAAAGCTTTTAATAGTATTAATTTATAAGCTTTAATATATTATTAAAGTCTTTATATATATATCTCCTTATTTATTTATAATAGCCTTAATAAAGTTATAATTTAAGTTCCTAACTTAGGTAAAGAGTATCTTTATTAGCTTCTTAATTAATATAAGGTGTTTAATTATTAAATTATAAGTATAATTTTAATTAAAGATATTTATAAGATGTTCTTCTCAAATTTTAATTACTATTATTATTAAGGTTCTTTGAGTTCTTCCTCTTCATTTAATATTATAAGTAGTTGAATAAGGTTTATTTTAAGCTTATTATTAAGTTAATAGTCTTATCTAATAAGCGCTTTTATTAATCTTATAACTACGGCCTTATATAAGTATTACTTAATTATTAGGTTTTCTCTTAAGAGGTCCCTTAATACTTATTAATAGGCTATCTTTACTTTACTCCTCTTCAATATAATTAAGGTTAATCTCTAATAATTAGGGCCTTATATTATAAAGGATACTTATTTAATTAATTATAATTATAATAGCCTTATAATTTATTGAAAGCTTTATTAAAGTAATCCATTACTTATCTAGTTTTTATAAATAGAAAGTTAATTAATCTTCAAGATTAAAGTTATTAATTTAACGCCCTTATAATATATAAATGTCTTTGAGCTCAAATTTTACTATTATTAATCATCTATTAAACTAATTACTCTACTACCTCCTAGCTTTATAAGTAGTTTAAATAAGGCTTAGAGATATATAGATAATATTAAAATTAATAATACTTTATTTATTAAGTTTAAGGTAATATTCTAATCCCTCCTTATTATATTATAAGGTATAAGTAATAGTATCTATCTTAACTTTTATATTCTTTAAGTAAGTTATAATAAGTAGGTACTATCCTTAATAAAATTATAATTAATGTAAAACCTCTATATTTAAATTTATCTATTAATATCTATCTATCCTTACTTTTATAAAGGTTCTACTAAATATTAAAGTATTTCCTATTTTATAAAGAGGTAATTTTAATTTTAATTTTAATAATAATAGTTATCTTATTATACTCCTAATAATCTACAATTTCTTAAACTTAGCTAGATGTAAAATTAATTAAATATTTAATAAGGTAATCTTTACCTTATATATAATTATAACTTAAATAATTATTAGCCTTCCTTTAAAGTAGGAAGGAGCTTATATCCTTTATAAGCGCTAGTATTTATATATTAAGGTAGTTAAATATCAAGTATCTCTCTTAATAAATATTATATATTATAATTAGACTTATTAATATAAATCTAATTATAAAGGATTTAATATACTTATATTATTATAACCTTATTATTTTTTGTATCCTAAACTTCTTTATATCTTAATTAAAAGTATATACTTTTAAGCTCCTTAATTATAATAATTCATTAAGTAAGGAGGTTAAAATTCATAATATTAAGTAAGCTTTTCTTAAAAAAGGTATACTTGTAAGCTATTAATATAATGCTTAAAAGTAGTTATATTATATCCTTTAACTAAAAACTACTTTATTATATTTACGTTAATAATTCTAAAGATATAATATTTTATTATTTAGCCCTTCTTATTATAAGAGAATATATTTATAATATCTTATAATAATTAACTTTATATTTAATTCCTTCTTAAGACCTTAAGATAGGAGGTATCTTTAAATATAATTATCTCTTATTACTTAACTTTAATATCTTAGATACTTCCTAATCCTTTCCTTAAGGAGTAAAAGTACCTATTTTCTTATTCCTTTAAGTAAATATTACTAAACCTTATAATTATAAAGGCCCTAGTTTTAATTTATAAAACTTGAAATAAATTAGAAGTAATTTCCCCCTTATTGTAATGATCCTGGGTCACTTAACCCGGAGTTACGGTAGTCAGCTGACCTCGCATTTATGTTGTACTTACAAGTACTATCTACCTGCGGAAGAAGGGTTATCCGAGCCGAGGCGAAAAGGGTATATAAGAGCTTCGCCCTTCCTGTACTTTTAGTTCTTTAATCTTTTATTCTAGTTGATAGTTATCTATACTATTAAGCCTACCCCAGGCCATATAGTATGTAACGCTCTATATGTTATAAAAGACTAATATATCTATTTAAGCGATCCTAATAAGGGTTGATAGACGATAGATAGTTACGATTTTATTTCGCGCTCGTAGAATGAGTCGTGGTTTTAAGCCTTATATACGAAGAGCTAACCCTTATAATCTCCTCCCCTTTAGTAAATACCTCCTTGCGATTACGATTACGAGTCGAGTTGATATCCCGACGCGTTATAAGATCTTACGAGTAAGCAGATCTCTCTCCTTTATTAAGAGCTATAGTATTCATGATACTAATTACGCGTCAGAGCCGCGGGTGTTAAATTAAGAAATAAAGACCCGATAGCTTAATATACTATATCTAGTACTAATAATACTATACTCAAGCCTATTACGATCTAGTGTTAGGCAGAAGGGGTAGCAAGTAATGATACAAGGGTGGACCTCTACTCTATAGATCTCTTAATGAATTATAACATGTAACCAAGGTGGTTATACTGAATTAAGCACGAAGCTCCTATCTAGGTGGGAAAGCATCGCTATTATATAGACATACGAAATGCTGTATCAGTCGGATTAGTCCTGATACTACTGACTTAGTTGTATCAGTGAATTAGTTACTGACTTACTAATCGTGACGAGAAGTGCTTCATCTAAGCGTATTACAAGAACCGCTGGTCCATACTCGTAACATTAGCTCCCCTCCCAAGAATCATCGTCCCGATGATCCTAACTTCTACCATGCCTGCTGATAGACACAAACTTCCAAGCTCATTTGGTCACCCGGCTCCTGGGACCGATTGATCACTGAGTTCAATCCAAATCCTTCCGGTGACACCCTTCCAAGTAGTGGTTAAACAACTGAATCCTCACCGTCTGACGGAGGAAATATCCCTGCTTGTTCTTTCTTTTCACGATGAGACGTATAGTCATCATCATAACAACTGTTCCACCTGGTCTACCTATGGCCAGGGACTGTTATTATCGCAAGCTCTTTCCGTACTATATTTTCTCTAGGCCGCTTGCATTCTGTTACTATATGACCTTGCCGGCCGCACCTATAGTATCGACGTCTTTCCCGATTCTTTCTATTCCGGAACACCTCGGTGGCGTCTAATTCCATGGGGTCTGGTCTATAGGAGTATCTGCCCGTGGCCTTTAGGCTTCTCCCGAACTTTTCCGTATCGAAATTCCGATCGTATCGTAACTCCTAGAGGCGCTCGTCCACCTCTTTTATAACCGATATTAACGTCGTCAAGGTCGTCGTCTTTCTCTCGCGAACTAATTCGCTTTTTATAATATCTTTCAACCCTAGATAAAACTATAAACGAAACGTAACGTCATTCTATCCTAGATCGGCAATAAAGCCTTGAAACTCGGAAGCGTAGACGGTAACGGATGTCGTCTGGCGAAGCTTCCTGATTTCTCGATCTGCATGCGCTTCTTCGTTAGAGATCCTATATAGACTTTCAAGTTTCTCTTTAAACTCCTAATAGTTTCTAAAAATGAGTTTCGTCTCTCGGTTAGGCTGATCTCCGGGGTCCTGGTTACTGAGCCACTCCTTTAAGTAAGGTCGAAAGCTTCGCGCCGCTCTCCCACGAAGGTACGATGATGCGTATAGCACCTTGTCCGACTCCCTTATAAACTGGGCCGAGTTAAATAGGATATATAACTTGAGCTATATTAAAAATTCTTCGATCTTTTCCGGCGTTCCATTAAATGTCTCCGGTATCGAGATCTTTAAAGCTTTAGTGGACACGATACCGCCTGACTACGCAGTAGCGTTGGCTGCTGAAGGCACGGGTGTCTTAGACCGTGTTGACTTTCCAGTTATCGATATCTTAGCGAGGTTCTCTGTAATCCCTGTGTGTAGGGTGGGTCTCTATCGCGAGCTATCGTGCTGTCGTGTAGACTGCTCCGTCATGTGCTGCTAGGGTCCTTCTGGTTCGGTGCTTAAAGTGTTACGATCCAGTATTAGGTAGAAGGGGTAGCAAGCAATAATATAAGGGTGGACCTCTATCACTATAGATCTCTTAATGAATTATAACATGTAACCAAGGTAGTTATACTAAGTTAAGCACGAAGCTCCTATCTAGGTGGGAAAGCATCGCTATTATATAGACATACGAAATGCTATATCAGTCGGATCAGTCCTGATACTACTAACTTAGTTGTATTAGTGAATCAGTTACTAACTTATTAATCGTGACGAGAAGTGCTTCGTCTAAGCGTATTACAAGAACCGCTGGTCCATGCTCGTAACAAAGCCTAAGAGTTATTTCAGTAGAGAAGTGGAGTTATCTCTAGCCCTCTTTAATAATATCGATATGTAAGTCCGTAATCCTAAGGGTTAGTTCGTTAAGGGAAATAGTCTAAGCAAGAAGGCTAGTAGTTAGACTGGAGCTAAAACTATAATAGCTTAGGTCCTTAAGCGGCTTAAACTGCTAGAGAAGGAAAATGCCGTATTACGCGCTTAGTACACTCCTATTCCTACTATAGAAAATCCTCTTATAATAGGAGCTAATAACGACCCCTCTGATTCTAGTCCTAACGCTGAGTCTCGCCGTTCTCGTTATAGAAGTAGAAAGACTCGTTGTTATTAATCTCTATTATTATTACTAGACTACTTAAGCTATTACTTATCGCGTAGAAAAGGTAAGAGTAAGATTATTAGCTCTATTAATAAGCTAGATAATGCTGAAACTCCTAAATAGGAATAGTAGTTAATTACTATTCGGGGGCGCCTCGAGTTTAATAGTATTCACTATCGCACGGAAGCTAAGCGTAGATTCTTAGTGTATTCTTATATTACCGGTCGAGCTAAAAAGCACCTTCGTCCCCGTTATATAGCTAAAGACAGTTAGAAATTCGAGACTTATAAAGATATGCTAAACTGGCTTATCCTTCTCTTCTCTAAGCCTTTCGAAAAAGAGTTGAAAAAGCGAGAGTACGATAATTTACGTTAGGGAGACTACGAACTATTCTATATCTTTTACGCCTTATAGTTTAAGCCGGAATCTATCCTTCATCCTACTTAGCTGATATAAAGGCTAAAATTAATGATAGTCTGGCTAGCAAGACTACCTATATCGCTATAAAGGCTAAGACTATCAAGGAATACTGCGAGGCTCTCTAGTATACTAACGCCGATCGCGCTATGCGTATGGAGAAGAAGAAGGCTAAAGCCCAGAAGGAGAAAGTACTTAAAGCAGTTATTTCCGCCGATAGAGTTAAGAACTACTCTAAATTAGTAATTACCCCTGCTTTACCTCGCGCTTAGATTACTATTCCTATAGTTCTCGAGCGTATTAAGAGTATAACCCCCGTCCTAGCTAAACTCTCGACCCCTAAACCTCATACTAGCGAACCTGTCTACTTCAAGTGTGGCCAGACTAGTTATATAAGAAGAGATTACCTAGAGGGTACCGCTATTCGCAAGATTAGTGTTAATAGAGAGGAAGAGACTATTAGTTCAGGCGAATTATCTGATAGCTAGGGAAAAGAGGAAGCCTAAGAGAAGTCTCCTTCTTAGGCAAGGAACGCATCGATTTAGGTAATTTAGACTTGACGAAGCTAATGGGAGGTCGAAGTATTACTACGGAATCTTCTATAGGAATTAATGGACTTACTGTTTGCCTTTAAACCCTTATTAATAATAGAGCAATTGCTTTCTTAGTTATTAACTCTCAGATTATTTAAGATATAGCGGAGTACTTATAACGCCCTATATAAAAGCTTCTCTAAAGCTTCAAAGTCACTAGCTTTAATGCAGTAGTATAAATAACCGTTACCTAATACTTGTCTACTTACTTTATAGTAGAATAACGGAAGTTCTATAATACGCCCTTTATTATAGCCGATATAGGCCACCATAATCTGATTATTAGTAAACTATTTCTGGAGAGGTTCAAAATATTAGTAGACCCTGCGAATCACCGATTTATCTAGCTAGACTCGAGACCGCCCTACCAGTTAGTAATCTACTAGCTTTCTTCTTGAAGACCATGCTGCCTATAGAGTGTAACTATGAGATCTACGATAAGGAACTACTCGCTATTATTAGAGTCTTTAAGGAATAGCGCGCTGAGCTTATTAGTACTTCTGATATTTAAGTATTCTCAGATTATAAGGCCCTGGAATACTTTGTAACGACTGAAAGTCTAACTAGCCGATAAGTTTAATAGGCGGAGGTTCTAGGAGAGTACGACTTTAAGATTATATACCGCTCTGGGAAGTAGAATACTAAGGCCGACGTCCTTTCCCGTCGTCTCTAAGAACGAGAAATCCAGGTAGAGCTTATGAGAGATAATCGCTATTACACTCTCCTCACCCTAGAGCGCCTAGACGACGCTATACTTATTAACCTGAGATTAATAGACTTGGAAATCGACACGATAGCTTCCCTTACTCCTATTTAACTCCAACAAGTATCCGAGCCCCTCCCCTTATTAGAAAGACTTATTAAGGAAAATCGCCAGTCTTATTAAGACCTTAAGGAAGAACTCCCCACTAGGTTTTAGCTCGAGTAAGGAGCCCTATATAAGGAAGGCCGCCTAGTACTACTTAAAAATTCAGTATTAACTACCCGCCTTATCGAAGAAGCTTATAGCTAAATCTCGCTGGCCTATCCTAGCCCTTTTAAGATATATTAGCTTCTTAGAAACCGATTTTATTAGACTGGGATAGAGACTGATATTAAGCGCTTTATTAACAACTGCGTCGATTATAAGAAGATGAAGACCTAGCTTCGCCCTTCCTGTACTTTTAGTTCTTTAGTCTTTTGTTCTAGTTAATAGTTATCCATACTATTAAGCCTACCCCAGGCCATATAGTATGTGACGCTCTACACACCACGGACGAGAATACGTTGAAATTCGACTCGGATCCTGGTAGGTCCCGAAAGGGTTTAGCTCGAGACTGATTCTTTTCAGCTCGAACTATCTCGAAACGGGCGAAAACCCCTATATTTGATAGGGTCTCTAAAGACTTTCGAGCGAGTTCATCTAAAGCTAGCCAAATAACCCTTAAAAGAGGTGTATCCGGCTCCTCTATTAACTCTAGTAACTCAACCCTATCTAGACCTTCTAGATAGTAAGCCCATCGAGTTCTTTCTAGCTAGGGGCTAGGGTCGTGGAATTAGTTCTTTTGAATTTTTCGAATTTAGGTTGTTCGATAATCTAGAACTTTCGAGTCAAGAGTAGACCATTCTGGATCCTATTTTAGAGGCTCTATATATACTATTAGTTAAAGTCTTTTATATAAAAATATAGTAGGATTACCTTAAAAATCGCGTAAAGAAGGTCGAGAACTCTCAGAGTGATTTTCGGCTTCTTCCTCGATCTTATTATCCTCGGTTAAACTAGCCCTTCTAGGCCTAGTTTCTCGACCAGAAAAGGGTCGTTCAGGATTCACCCTAAAGTAGGATTTACCGGGAGTAGACCGAAAGAATTGCTGGCAGGGTATGTCGGATTTCCAAGGAACGTCGGTTTTCAAAGTCTTTGAAATTCGCCCCTTTCCCCTAGGATTTTCCCAATCGTGAGACTCCCTATAATGCTTCGAAATACCTCGAGTAGATCTAGTAATATAAAGGCAGTCTTGGCACGCTAATCCGTCTGAGTAAAGCGCAAGATCTGGAAAGAAGAAAGGGAGAGAGGAAGGAATCTCAGTCTCTTTAATTCCGGAGATATCCCGAACGAGACTAGGGTATTTTTTAGCCTCGGAAAGAATTTCTCCTCGGATTTCGGGAGAAACACTATGCGGAGTCCGACGGAAATGAGACTCGATACTTAAGGGTAGAATAGAGTATTTACATTCTCGACAAGCTAGAAAGCCCGTATCTCCGAGAATCATGAAGAGAAGGATCGATTTCCTATCTAGTTTTTAACTCTAGATTAAGACGTAGATTTTCGAATGGAATATCTAGGAAGGAAGGAAGTAGAAGAATAAGGAGACGTAGATATAGATTTTCCGAGCGTTTAGTTTAAGGTTTAGCAGCTAGCTAAGGCTCCGCGCGGCTATTTTTAACTATCCCGCGCGTATTAACTAGTAGCCGAGATATGCCGCGTCTAGTTACTACTCTAATTCTATAATCCTTATATAATTTTACCTAAAGAGAATATACTAATAATATTAGGTAGATAGATATAGAACTTCTTAGAGACTCGAAATATATATAGATATTAATATATCTAATGTAGATTTTATAGCTAAATAAGGTTTAAAGTTAATACGCTAAGAAAGACCGCGAATATTCTCTTCTAGGTCTTATATACTTAATAACTTCCGTAAACCTTTCCTAATTCAGTTAGTTCTTTTTTTTTAATTCATATATCCATATAATCTGAATATAAATCTAAATCCGAATTCTAATAACCTTTATACTAGTAAAGACTATTTAAGATAAATCTATTACTAGTACTAGAAACCTAGCTTTTCCCTATCCGTTCTAGCTTAAAATTAGCTTATTAGATAGCTAGAAGTCTACTCTATCTAGGGATATAAATTTTATAAATTTCATTTTTGAAAATGGTTAAAGGAAGGAAAGAGAAGAAATAAGCTCGTACTAGCCGTCAATCACCCGTTAGGGGCGGAACATCAAGAATTTCGCCTTTTTATAAAAATTCCAGAGAGTTAAGACTAGGCCCGATCTAGGTAGTAAGTGGGTGGGTTTAGAGGCCTAACTCCGGGCTATATAAAGAAGTGTCACGTATCGCTAAAAATATATTACTATAAAGGCGTTGCGTGAGCTTAAAAGTATTCTAAACCCTTATAGTTGTTTGTGAAGGCTGTTATAAAACCCATAGTAATAATACTATATGTTAGCTAGTCTCGTAATCGGTAGCGCGCTGGTTGAGGTATATATAAGCTAGTAAGCGTGCTTAAGTCTAAGTATTCCTTACTCGCGGTCGTGCTATACAAAGTTAACTACGATGGATAAGAAGGTACTTATTTATACTTCGCCTTAAATCGTGTATTAGGATTCTGCTTCATAAATAATCAGATAGTAAATCCTCTATAACGCCTCTAAATTTAGCTTGCTTTACCCCTTTTTCGAGCAGCATTTATACTACTTGATCGTGACCTCCTTCTGACGCTACCTGTAATGCGTTGCTATAGTATTTACCTTAAGTATTAATATCGGCTCCCTTCTCGAGTAGCATTTATACCACTTGATCGTGACCTTTAAATGACGCCGCCTGTAATACGTTACTATAGTATCTACCTTAAATATTAATATTAGCTCTCTTCTCGAGCAGTATCTATACTACTTAATTGTGACCTTTAAATAACACCGCTTATAATGCGTTACCATAGTATCCACCTTGAGTATTAATATCGGCTCCCTTCTCGAGCAGTATTTATACTACTTAATTATAACCTCGAGATGACGCCGCCTATAATGCGTTACTATACTCTCTACATTAAATATTAATATTGGCTCCCTTCTCGAGTAATACCTATACTACTTAATCGTGACCTTTACATGACGCCGTATATAATGCGTTACTATTAATTCCCCCTTAAGTATTAATATTAGCTCCCTTCTCGAGTAGTATTTATACTACTTAATTATAACCTCGAGATAACGCCGCCTGTAATACGTTGCCATAGTATCTACCTTAAGTAATAATATCGGCTCCCTTCTTGAGTAGTATCTATACTACTTGATTATAACCTCCTTCTAACGCCGCCTATAATGCGTTACTAAACCATCCACCTTAAGTATTAATATCGGCTCCCTTCTCGAGTAGCACTTATACTACTTAATCGTAACCTTTAAATGACGCCGCCTATAATACGTTGTTATAATATCTACCTTAAGTATTAACATCGACTCCCTTCTTGAGTAGTATCTATACTATTTGATTATAACCTCCTTCTAACGCCGCCTGTAATGCGTTGCCATACTCTCTACCTTGAGTATTAATATCGGCTCCCCTTTTTAGCAGCATCTATACGATAAAGTTATGGCTTCTGAACGATATAGCGTGTAATACTATACTATAATTTCTTTCTTGCCTACTAATAACTTAATGATAATTGCTCTTTTTCAGAATATACTTAATATTTTAGATACCCTTATTGCTTCCTTAATCTCTAAAATAATCTACCTAGTAGACTGCGCTATATGATAAGAACGTGTGGTTCCGGTAGTATATACTTAGTTCTATCTCTCGAGCGTACTCAGGAAGTAAAGTATTCTATAAGCTCGCTTAATATAATTCTACTTCTAAAAAGGAAATTAATCGTAGACAGATCTTTATTAAAAGATAATGAGACTCTTCTAGTCCCAGAGATTAGTCCTAGACTCGTCTAGTAGGACGTTTAATACCAGACTTATCAAGCAGAAACTCTTTAACTATTTAATGAATAAAGTAGACTTTGGATTGAATAACTAAGATTATAAGACTATAGTGGCTTAGTAAAGTCTCTTATAACTAATTATCTTCCTCTAATTCCAGGTTAGTATACGATGAAGTTTGGTCGTTAATACTAAGTATAACGTCAATCTCTATTAATGTAAGCGGTCGCGCAGCGACTAAAATAATCTATAGCACTTTTCTTACATAATTAGGGTCGGGACACTTCTGAAGTAGCACTTCGTAGGAACCTTATGTATTATCTAGTAAGTTATCGATTAGTCTATCTATCTCAAAATTCTTGCCTAGTAGGTTCTTCCTGATAATTCTCCATAGTAGATGAAGCCATAGATAAGTTCGGTATTCTATCTCTAAAAGTCTCTTTTCTAAGTGATCGCTAACCCTTTGGGTAAGACAAATTTCCCGCTTTAGATTCGCAACTTAGTATTTGATAATAGGATCGATCTCTTTCTTTATACTTACTGATTTATTATTTCCTGCTAATTCGATAGTATTAGATGCTTCTATTAACTAATGAAATCCTCGTCGAATCTTAAAGTACGGTCGGCTAGTGATTAGGAACTTGAGGCAGGGTATAGAGGATGAAATTTGCTAGCGGAGATAGAAGACTTTTGAATATTTAATTAACCTCAATTACTCTTAGTTATTATATTTATTAAGTGCGTTAAGCATATAAATAATATCTCTAGCTATTAGATCTATAGCAGCTGCTATAAAGATTAACTATAGGTCTGGAAATATTATAGAAAGCGCTGAGCCTCTCTCTCTATACCTAGGTAAAGCGTATTAAATTAACCGAGGGTGGGATATAAATAATTAGTGTAAAATCGTAGATATCGCTCGGGAGACGCTCCGCTGTTTAAGACTAGTATCCTTAAAGAAATAGTAAAGAACCCGCTTTAAGGAATTATTTAGGAAGACCCTGGGAAGGTCTTCGTTAACGATGTACCTAGTAAGAATAGACTTTCCGTACCCGGGATTTACAGAAATTTAGAGTAGTGTTTATTCCCTATTATCTCACTATTCGAGATATTTTAGGGTTTTAAGGGTCTATAAATAAGTATCGGATACACGTTTTAGGTTCTGATAGTTAATCCCAATTTCCCCTTATATCCTATCTCAGAGTTAGTTTCCCGTATAATAAGGAAGATTAAGTAAGCTTAGTTATAGTAATCGCTAGACCTTAAATATAGCCTAGACGCTACTTATAACTCTAATCCTTTAAGCTTAAGATATAAATCGAAGATTAAGACCTAACCTAAGTATACGTTATCTTATTTTATTCCGTGGACCATCTTTATCCAGCGCTGGAGTTCGCTGAGAATAGTATTATACCCAGGGTCTTTTCAGTTTAGAAACTTCGTCATGTCCTAACATAATTAGCGGCGACTTACCTAGTAAAGCCGTCGGACCGTACTATATAGTTCGCACGGATATTATAGAAATTATAACCCGTAATCTTCGTAGAGCGTTGAGGTATAATCTAGATAAGCGATTAAATATTAAATAGGGTTATTTATAATAAGGTCGGTGTCGTTACCTCTCTAATACCTTTTATTATAAGCTCTTTATAGAAACCCACTATCTTAATAGGGTTATCCGTCCTCTACCTTAGATTAGTATGGAAATTATTCTCAACTATATATAATATTTCCGAGTCCGGGTTTAATATACCGAGAATATCCTTATTTATTCGCTTAAGTATACTAACTATACGTATTCTAACTATCACCTACGCTTCAAGATTAGATCCGTAGTAAGGAACTCCTAGAAATACTATCCTAATTATATAAGGCTCGAGTTAGTTAAGATATTATTCGGTACTATTCTTAGAATAAATTAGAGCTTGCTCTATAACTAAGCCGCTGAGATTATATACGATGAAGATAATCTTTCTCATTTCTATCTTACTTCGTACGAGCTCTCGTACGAGCTTACCGACTAAGCTCTTAGTATAGTTCAAGAGTCGGCTATTTAACGCCGGCCCCTCACCTGAGATATAAATAACATCCGCATCATAGCTAAAGCTCAGGATACGTAAGTTAGGAATATCTTACCCTAAAAGCTCGCTTAGCTAATATATTTTAGTCTCTTTATAAAGCCAGGTATTATACGCATTACCGGTTAATCTATAGACGAATATAATATTAATATATACTCCATTACTACCGTTATAAAGTACCTTTACTCCGTAATTCTAACCTTCTCTAATAACTCGTAAGGGAGTAGTTATTACTATATTATTAGTCCCCTGCGATAAGTAGGTAGCTATCTGAGGTGGAGTAGGTATAAGGGAAGAGTTATTAGAAGGCGTAGAAACCGATAGGGGAGCCGTTAGCTATCGCGACTCTATTCTTAGCCGGAAAGACTTTTTAAGTCGGTGAAATATCCCCTTTATAAGTCTATTTTAGACCTAAGTATAGATAACGACGGTCGCATAAAGGATAAATATAACTAATAGTTAGAGACGGTATTAATATACCTTTATAAAATTAGATAGCTAAAGCTTAATATTATATTAGAGGTAGCTAGTAAGGCTGGGATTTTTCGGCTAACCTTCCTTTCTAAGCGCTAGCTATATTATCCTCTTCGATACTAGCTAGTAGTTAATTAATCGGTTATTTGATTATAGGTACCGGCCTCGCAGGGTTTAGCGTCCCCTAATCGGGGAAAGCGCTATCGCATAGCCCCTCGCCGCTTTCCCTTGATATAAATACCGCCTGTCCTCTATTCCCTCGTCTAAGTGTAGTTCCCATCGCTTCCATCTTTTACCTTTTTGTTCTCCTCCGCTCGGCCTCGACTGCTCGCTCCCCGCTCGAACCCCGACCTATATTAGGTAGTAGGCTGGCAGTTACAACACATCGCTTTAGCTCTAAGGTTACCCTAGCTAATTGGGAGGATTTTAGGACGTTCGTAATTAGTTATACTTTTATGCTTTTTCATACCTATCCGCTAGACGCGGAAGCTACTCTTAGATAATCCTCCTCTTTCACGCTCTCTTAAAGCATACTTCGTTTTTCTCTCACTATGGCCTACTACGCTTCGGTTATATCCATCTACCGGAAATGATCGGCATGGCTATAACGAGGGCGCCCACGAAGTATAGCCCTAATCGGAGCTACCGTTCTCGCGACCTAACTAAGCGAAAAAATGCCTTAGGTTCTAAACAGGGATCCTGTCGCTACGCTACTAACGCACGGCTCGAGGCTAGGATATTAGAAGAAGGTCTACTAAGACCTCCGGCATTGCTTCTACACGGAATAATTAGGTAGTCTCGTCGGTTATAGCTCGTGTGGATTCTAGGCGCCGATTTAATTCATCGTGGTAACGACCGCCGCGTTTAGCATTACCTGGATGAGGTAGTACGCCCCAGGGGGTATACGCAGGCTAACTCGCCTTTCCTAGAAGGATAGGATATCGCTATATCTCGGCCGACCTATATCCTTATCTTTTAAAGCGTTAGTGGAGCTTTAAGGTAATAACCGGTTCTAGGGCTAGCTACGTAATGTTATCTCGCCGAAGCTAAGATAGAGCGCGACTAGGATACGTCTTTCCGCGGAGGGCAAGAAGTGCTAATTAGATCATATAAAGGTACTAGGACTAAGGATTAAGGAGGGTATATATAGTTAATGCGTTATAAAAGTCTTAGCTCGAGAACCGAGACCGCTTTAATTAACGTGACTTGACGGGTGTGGATATCTCCGTGGGTCGTAGTGAAATAGGTTGTGTAAAATACGGATCCCACATAAGGCTCCCACGGTTAAGAGCTTCCCTGGGACGTGTAACTTGGTGTAGGGCCGATAGTTAGAGATCGACGATTAAGGGTGTCAGGGTATAGGATAGGGAGTGCGAGTTATTCGTCCACTAGAGTGAAGCACGGTAACTCCATTATGCGTACGACTTAGAATCGCATAAGAACCTTACCTCGCCCCCTCTTTACTTTAAACTTTTATCCTAGACTCTAACTAGACTAATCTAATAATTTATCCCTCGCCCCACCTAACCCGTAATTATCTTTGTACTCGAGTCTTAATATAGCTCTTATGGACTTAGACACCATTTAATTCTATTAACTATCAGCTAAGGTAGATCTGCCTTATAAGCGGGTACTAAAGTCGTCCGACGCTAATAGCCCCACGGTCGTAGTAAAAGGGAAGTCTGTAAAGGCTCCTAGACTAAGCGATAGATAGAGTATATTATAGAGCGACTTTCCCATTAAAATTATAGATATAACCGGTTCGCCGTCCAGAGAATATCTTGGTCCTTTCCGCGAACGAGCACTAGATCTGAAAGATATAAAAATATACGCCGGAGGTAAGTTATTTAATAGTTCCTTAATAATTAATTCTTGATGATCTTAGATATTCCTAACGAATTTTATATCTCTAGCGACCTTGGTTACGGTACTAGCGAAGACTATAATAGCTTCCCTACCCTAGAGGAGTTACTACTCGATGCTGGAGGTATAAGAATGTCCGGACTAGTGGGCTTAGGTCGTGAGCTTAAAAAGGAACACCTGAAACTTGCGACTAAGGAGGACTATAGTAGGGTTACTAGTCCCAAGTCGAGATGTAGTGGTAATATAGGTAGGTATATCGGCTATTTATTAGTGAAACCGACGTTAACGGCCTATAGATAGGTTAGTAGTAATACACGACGATTATTCGCAGGACGGTAATACCGAGCGTACTAAGCAAGAGGTAGGTGGTAGTAATTCCATCCCCCCGAGTAATAGCTAGTCTCCTAAGGAGAAGAGTAGGAGTTAGTATTCGCTTATTACTCTACTAACGTCTATAGCGAGCTTAAAAATTAGGTATATTCTAAGGTCTCCTCTTAATAATTTAAACACTAATAGACTATTAACCTAGATACCTACTACTTTACGGGAAGAGCGAATATTATACTCTAAAATCCCCTCCTGCACATAGTCACGGCGCTGCGTCGTTAGCGGATGATATACTAAGCTATAAGCCGACTAATGCAGGTCCCTCAGCCGCTAAGCCTAATAAAGACCGTTGGGACGATATAGAGGCGGAGGCGGACGGCGACGAAGAACTCGGTCGGGATAATAATAAGAATAATCGGCCTTTCCTACGTCCTATAAAGAAAAGGTATCGGTCTACTACTTGCGAGAAGTCTACCTAGAAGCGTAGTATAAAACGTCGCCGCTTTTCATTACTACTTTCTTTAGATCAGGAAATTAAGATAGGCGAGGAGTCGGACTATAGCAGCTATAAACCTTATAAAGTACATAATATTTTGAGAGCTTAACTCGCGTCTTCCCACTCGACCGGCCTTAAGGGAGGTATAAGTAATGATAGTAAAATGGCGTTTATAGGCGAACGATCTCGGATGGCTGTTATCTATAAGTAGCAGAGTTAGGAAGGAGAGGTTATTAACGAAAGAGATATTAAATAAGGGCGTAGAAGACCCCGTAAGTAATACCTCATACGATAGAAACCGTCTCAGATAGACGGCGGTCGGCTCACCGACCCGAGCTTAATGTAAATTTGGAGGGAGAAGAAGACGTTAAGAGGTAAGTATTAACTAACTACTACCCTAATTCTTCTAGCCTCTTACCCGTATTAACGTATCTCACTAGTAGGTATTATTAGTATATAATACACTTCATTCCTTTAATTAGCTTATTATATCCTTCTACTTATTAATAAGCTAAACGGTGAAAGGGCGGCCCTTTCGTGCTTCCAGCTAGGGCGCGTCCCGATCGAGTCTAGCGCGATAGTATCGGGCAAGGCGCCTTATAGTGCCTACCCGCCGATTTTCCAAGGTATAGAGACCTGCACCGTTCGCTATATTCCCACTCACGGTCGTGCGTAGATATTGGCATCCTGATGATAAACAAAGAAGTCTGGGGAGATCGATCGAACCTTTATATTTATATCGATACTCGTTAGTATCATCCCTTTAAAAAGGTGGAAGATAGTACGAGCGATGATCTTTCTTTTTAAAAAAATAATTACTCTACTTCGTTAGAGCTTTTGAGACGTGGAGCCTACCTATAAACCGTTTATCAAGGCTAATTTAAACTTGACGAGTGTTATTCTTATACGGCGATAACTTAGCGCCATATCCTTAAGCTATATACTCTATTTTCCTTACTCTATTAAAGGTATTCCGGTAGTAAATGCCTCTTCTTTCTTCTAGAATTAAGACGCGTGCAAGACCAGCCTCTAATACGTTAAAGAGTTATCAATTACTACCTTCGTCCGGCACGCGTGTTATGCGATCGGATAGACCTAAACCAAGACGCTTAAGTTCGAAATACGCTCTGCCAACCTTAGATGCTCTGCACATCTGCCTATTATTCATAATATAGTCGTTAGCCACCTTCGTTAATACCACGAGAGTGCGGAGAGTACCTATCAGCTAATATTATCTCTCATTTACGAGCGCGGAACTCTACTACGAGACCTGCTTTTAGCTCCAGAATTGCTCTTCTAGGGTCGAATTTTTGATTAGAATTAGAAGAAACGCTTTTCTAGTAGATAGTACCATTATCACGATCACACTTAGAAACCGTCATCGGACTTGATAAGGAGTTTCAGAAAGATTATAATAGTACCGGGCGGATAGTGAATAAAGCATCCTACCTCTAGCACGGTTAACATAGCCGCGCTCGAGATCCCAAGAAGTATTCTAACTAATTCCTATATTAAAAGGCGGTAAAGTCAAGCGAGTACTTTATCCGTAAATTCAATTATATAAGTATTATTAGAAGTATATTTTATTAATTTAATTACGAGCAAAACCAGAGTATTATATATTTTATACTGTAGATGTTTGGCTCGGTATAGCGAGGATATAAGGGGAGATTTAATGTTATAATAAGTAGTCTCATGACATATTAAGCTTTATATAAGTCCCCTCGCTTTATTTAAATTCGGGTGATTTGGCTTATGAGATATTAGAGGTCAAGGTCCATTTCTTAACCGCGGCCCCATAAGAATACAGGAGTAGGCCACAGAGAAATTAGAGTACTTTCATTGCAGTGAGAGCGCTAATACTTAGACACCTCTAAGTATGCATGCACAACTACTCAGGTACAAAGTACTGCTCTAGTCTTAAGATTTTACCTCTGCCATTCAGCGAGCGTTGCTGAGGAAGATACCGTATAGGGATAATTAACCCCTAAGATCCGACTTCGTAGACGTATATATTCTTGTATCAGGTTAATAGCCTTTATATTTTAGCCTTACCCTTTCTAGGTGAAGGCGAGATTATTTATGCTTCTTAACGTATCTAGATAATCCTCGCCTAGTACCCTCTTCCTTGTCTCTATTAACCCCACGTTTAGCTGCTTCGCTTTCTTCTAGCGTCTTTAGTTTTAATATGTGGAGGCTAGATTGTTTATGCTGCTTAACGTATATAGATATTCCCTACCTAGCACCCTCTTCCTTATCTCTATTACCCCCACTTGTAGCTCTTCAGCTTCCTTCCAGCGTCCTTAGTTCCAATATATAGAGGCTAGATTATTCATGCTGCTTAACGTATGTGGATGCTTCTCACCTAGTACCCTCTTTATTATCTCTATTACTCTCACGTCTAGCTGCTCCGCTTCGTTCCAGCGTCCTTAGTTCCAATATATGGAGGCTAGATTATTCATGTTACTTAACGTGAAAGGATGCTCCTCGCCTAGCACCCTCTTCGTTATCTCTATTACCCCTACTTGCAGCTCCTTAGCTTCCTTCCAGCGTCCTTGGCTCCGATATGTCGATGCCAAGTCGGCTATGCTACTCAACGTGTGTGGATGTTCCTCGCCTAGTACCCTCTTCGTTATCTCTATTACCCGCACTTGTAGCTCCTCAGCTTCCTTCTAGCGTCCTTGGCTCCGGTATGTCGCGGCCAGGTTAGCCACGCTGCTCAGCGTAGCTGCATGCTCCTCGCCTAAGATAGCCATTTTCCGCTCCCACGTTCGTTTGTACATACTTGCCGCTTTTTAGTAGAGCCCACATTCGTTAAAGTATATTCCCGCCCATGTACTCGCATCCAACAGTGTAGTATTACGGAGCCCGTACTATTCTATAAAGCCTTCCATGAACTCGATATAGCTGATAAACTAACTACATCAACTCTAATTTCGTGGAGATCGGCGGTTACCAATGCCTTCGAAAGCCTTATAAATAATGCATATGACCATCTCAAGCCACTACTCCCATTCCGAAGCGGTAATTAGCTTCGACCGTAGAAGAAGTTAGACTAGGTCGTAGATCCGTACTATGCGCTCGGACCCCTCTAGCGTGTAGACCGCTAAAGATACACGCTGGACCTCTTAGATGGCTTTAGAAAGGCGTATTAAAGACCGAAATAAAGCGGTTACCGCCTCAAGCTCGTCGGCTGCCGACGCTATAGTTATGTCACGCCTATCTTCCTAGGATAGAGCCCGGCATCCTTATTTCAAGATACTGATTGAGATACTTTCTGGGTCACAGAAGGAAAGGATCCGAAGAAGGGTCAGAGCGTCTAGTGCTGTCTGTGAGACTCTATTAAGAGCCGGCACGGACGTAGCCACGACCGATTTCTCTTCATGACGGGATAGATCAGCGTTTTTAATGGTGTACCGCCAAGAGCCGTACTATCGGTGCACCATGATAATTATTGCTTAGTAAGCGAACCAGTTCAGGATTTCCACTAATAGTAGTGTACCGGTTTAGCCTTAGTATACTACTAGTTTACACTAGTAGTTAGCGTCCGTCTCGGCCCGAGATCTTAGCTAATTAAAGAGCTACCTACCCGCAGGTTTATCCGTAGTTTTACCTATAAGAATATTAAAAATTTCTATCTTTATACTATAGTTAATATTAAATAATTATTACTATGGCTAGCGATAACGATACTACTCGTTCTTTAGTATTATTAGACGCTCCTTCTATCGCAAGTAATCTATTCGATATAGCAAGAGCTAGAAGTATTACGTCATCTTACAAGCCAGCGAAAAATACTCGGAATTTTACTAGTAAGCGGCTAGTAATCTATGCCTCCTAAGTAACGCGACTACTACCTACCCTCCCTATATTATAACTAACGCAAGAGTATACTCCTAAGGCTCGTAATAATAAGGAGGAGTAAGATAATAATCTATCTGGGATTAAGGTGGAAGTATAAGGCCGACAATTAGTAATACTAGGCCCTAGATCTAGTATTTCTCAGGTTAATTCGTCTGAAGCCTCTAACACTATGAAAGCCCGTAATAAGACGTTATAGGTTCACGGTTACCTACGATTAATCAGGATATAAAATACCGCTTATCAGCAATATAATTACTATAAGAAAGTATACAGAACTAATAGTGGAACTAGAGTGCTTATAAAATATCTCAAAATTACTTACTATATAGATCCGGAGGCAAATGGTATAGCTTAGAAACGAGATGAAAATAATACTGCGGTTTATATAGTAATACTACGTCATGCTGAGATAAATAAGGCTTAAAAGGCTTAAGATAAGGCTTAAAAGAAGGAGCAAATACTTTCCCTTAATAAGACTACCCTTAAATATCTTTTTATTCGGTGGATAACGACTTATAGCCTCGCTTTCAACTAAGTTATATATAGCGAATCTCGTGATTTTATATAGTATATTAACCCTATTATAAATCGACTACTTCTAAGTACTTTAGAAATAATTCGCTAGTATACTTTAGCCTTAATATATAAGGGAAAGATACGGCTACGTTATATACTTACTACTACTATTTCCGACGTTTATATAACGTGTAATATGTAGACTTTACCGAATTACTTAGGGATACTCGCAGTAGTCGCTTATTTCACTAGCGAAAAACTACGTCTTATTACTGTAACACTGGCACTTATTAAGCTTAAGGGGGAGTATTCAGGTGTAAATCAAGCACGTATAGTCGAACGAGTCATTAATAGCTTCGGGGTTTATCCGAAACTAGGCTATTTCGTTATAGATAATGCGACGTTAAATAATTAATTAGTTTAGATAATTACGCGATTTATAAATAATAAGAATACCGGCCTACTATTAAATCCTAAGCAACGTCGCCTCAGATATAATAGTCATGTTATTAACCTTATTATTTAGGCCTTCCTCTTTAGTACTAAGTAACCTAATCATGATAAATTTAATAAAGATGAGGCTCCCTTAGAAGAATAAATAGATAAGTGGCGGAAATATAGCCCTCTTAGTAAACTATATAATATTATTATATAGATTACCGCTTCCCCTTAACGCTCTTAAGCCTTTAGACGAAAGAGTAACGGCCTTATACCTCGTCGTAATAATGCTACTTAATAGAATTAATGGTATAAGATGTACTCCCTTCCCTTAACTTTATAGCTATGAAGTTTAAGGTGGTAATTAAGTAGTTCCGCGATAATAACGATATTTTTATGGTGTCACGATTATATACAGGGTATAGTAAGGTCTTGAAATACTGGAATCGTGCTAAGAGAGCTCCTGTATATATAGTAGCTATTATTCTCGATCCTACACTCAAATAGGCTTATTTTAACGATTAGAATCCTGACTGGTAACCGCGTATACGTTAAAAACTAAAGGATCTATAAGAGACGTCATATCGGCCTTTAGATATAGTTTAGACGAACCCTCCGTAATAGTAAATTACGAATAATAAGTATATTTTATAGATGTAGTAACGTCACTCAGTTCAGGGGATAAGTAACGAATTAGAGTAGTATCTAAGCGAGCTATACTTAGTAATAAACGATTGTACGGCTCTTAATTAGTAGCTTTTATTAGATTAACGTTCTCGACTCCCTTATTTATTACGAATAGCTATTAATATATTCTTAATCCCTACTATATCGTCTAAACCTGAGCGAGTATTCTTAGGGGTAAAATATACGCTAAGCGAGTAACGTATAAGGTGTAATATTAAGACGATTAAGCTACTTAAGTGCTTAAAGTCATGGTTTAGGCTTAGTATATATACTGAGAATGACCTCCAATAAATAGTCGCTGCGGAGTAAATACACTATGGAACTGACTAATAAGAGGCCTTATACCACTGGTATACTGGTATACTAGTGGTATAAACCGGTTCAGACCTTATAAACCACTAGTTCAGATGAAAACTGGTGATATGGTGTGATATGACCTTTGCACCACACCATTTACACCATTAAAAACGCTGCACCGCTATAATAAGATAGGGACTCTTCGGCTGCCGATGCCCGCGAGCTGTCATTGTATCGATGGCTCACATTCCAAGCCTATATCAAGCATGATAGCAAACGAGCAGATCCTCCGAGGTAATGATAAATGTTCAATTGTCATGCTCTTACTCTGGCTAAAGTTCGAATAGCTGCCGATCGGTGCTTGATGTGGTACTGGAAACGTCCTACGCAGTCTAGAGCTGGAAACCGAAGACATAGAGCGAAAAATGTATACGATTCCGCAACCCTTCTTGATGAATGAGGCTGCGCGAGCCCAAGACGAGCAGTATCCACGTATCCCCAGCCAAGTCTCTCTGGACTGTTCCTCCAGGATTTGAAGTCCGGATTTAGCCAATTCCCGTCTGGAGGCTCGATAGCGTAAGCGTCATAAATCCCTTCACCATGCCTCAGTTAGCATCGCTCGTAGATCTGAGACGGTGTATCATCGAGGCTCATACATTGGTCGCTCGCGAGATGGGTAAGCTCGTGGAGCATGGTAGCGCCCCTTGTTTGACCATATTCTTCGATGTTGCCCATATTGACATCCTGGTGATAAGAGGGTTGCGGTTCACCAAAACTTCGATAACTTAAGGCGTTAAAATATCCAGCGCATAGAGTAATTCCTCTTAGCGCAGGTTAATGTTTGGTTCCTATGGTAAATGCATATACGCCTTCGCACTTTCCGAGCTGTGGATTACTGGTGCTCGGTATATAGTAGCCTTTAGACTGGTCAGGTGCCGGGTCTATAACGAACATGAGCCCGGGATAGTATTAGCCATTAGGCACTTGATATGCGTGTTAGCTGCGGACGCGTCGTATGACAAATAGAGGCGAAAATTGCACTTTACTTCTGATTCCGTAATATTCTGCAGCGAGTGGTGCTCCTGGTCGAACGTCCTCCTTGTCATCAGTGCTAAGTATATGCCTCGAGAAGAAAGCGTAGTCTTCTAAGCACCTAAGCCACGGTATTGGTACACTCCAACGACGTGCACCATTCAATCGCTGAAACGACCAGAACGTCGCTGATGGGATTTTATGATTAGGCGTTTCGTAGTCCAAAGGGTATGGCTTCTGCAGCGTACCGAATATCAAATTATATGCATTCGGAGAACCGTCACTGGCGTTAGGTTTGAGAGTGTCGCTATTAAACGAGATGCCAAAAAATAATTTCAATAACCACCTGATCTTTTCTCCGTCCGGCGAAGTGGCTCTAGGGATCTGATCAACTGCTATGTCCACCATCTCGAAGGCGTCATTAAGATCATCAAGAATGCTCTGCTGCATTGGAGTACCGTTAGGAGAAACCCTATTACAGCTACCTCCCTCGGCCCCGCGGTTCAGTCTGAAGCTTTTCGATATGTTTGCCTCGGTAATTGCGTATGACTTCGCTGTTACTAGAAAGAGGCTTATCATGATGAACAGGCTCATGCCCGAGAACATGGAGAATTTCATTGCATGAGGAAGTATACGAAAGAAAGAGGACATAATTGATCTACCATGTAATAGACTCTGACATATATGACACGGTGCCTGCGATGCTGACCTCGGGCCTCCTCAGTCATCTCCGCTGTCATTGGGGTATGATTGGACACCCCTGTCCAACACGTTTCATGTGATTCTGCCAAATGTCCATTTGAGGGGCCGAGAGTCCGTGTAGTTCGTCATGGATCGCTCCATCCATCTTCTTCGAGTATAATAAACCTTTCGACTACGATCATCGTCAATGCTATGAAGCTTCGCTTTCTCTGCCTTTGTATTGGGCTCGCGGCCGCAAGACTTTGCAGTACCCAAATCCTTCAGTGGCAACCATCAAGAAAACCATCGGGTACAGGCTGGTACCCGTACGTTCAAATCGGGAGTACGGGCTACACTACACCTAGAAGGACTGCTTTCACCCATGGACAAATGATAGCACACCCGTCTGCAAATGTTCTAAACAAGAACATTTCCAGCCAAGCACTCGTTACAAACCCAATTCCGACGTCGAGGTCAAACGCTCACACAGGAGCTTTGCACGGCGGTAATGCTCTATTTAGCGACATGGTATCAGATTCAAACAGGGCTATTAACCCTGTGACGACTACGGAATTGGGAAGCACCTTGCCAAACATGTCCGTCACGAAAACATCTAGCGTACTGTTCGTTCCGGTGACTGCTACCAACCAAGACATCGCGACTTCATCTGATGGAGCTCCACTGGCAGGATTACTTCGTCAGATTACCAACAATGGCAAAAGTCTTTCCGCGAAGATTACAATCGCAGCATCGAAAACCGAATTCATCCAGTCTATCAGATCCACCGAGCCGAGCTTTCAGAAGATGTTCGATGACTTAGGCGGCACTGATATCCCCACAGACGGATGTCGTCACCCAGGCGGGGGTATCCTGAATAGCATAGTAAATCTCGTTGGTTGTGCGATCAATAGCTTGAAGACCTTGAAGGCTAAAGTCGATATCCCTGATGGAGTTGAGCCCGACTTTCCTTCTATCGACCGGGATCTTGAGGACATTGGGGACATAATCCGGTCAGCTCACTAATAGAGGAGGTGTAGTTGAGAATTATAATAAACCTTCGGGGTCTGGAAGCTTTGGTCAGTCATCAGTGAGCAGAGACCTGGCAACTTCGTTGTCGTCCAATCTGTTTTCAACCTTGTCCTCGAGTCCTTTGTCTAGCATCGCAAGCACCACTTCGAGTCTAACATCAAGCACAACCAGTGAGATCCTGGGATACCGTACTCCCATCGTGGGTAGGCTTATTCCTTCTTCTCTTATATTAAAGTAGGGGCCTAATATCTAGCTCTATTATATCTCTCCGTTAAATAGTATGAAAGTTTCTTGTTTCTTACTATCATACTTATATAAGTAATTTTATTATTAGATTATTAAGTTATATATAAATTAAGGGAATTGTTACCTTTATCTTTAGTACTAGTATTAATATTACCTTATTTATATTAAGGATTAATCTTAAGTAATTTTTTTATATTTATATATAAGTCTTTATAACGCCTACTATTCCCTTTAAACAATATTATATTAAAGTTATAAATATAACTATTAATTAAATTATAATATTATAAATTATCTTATATCTTATAAAAGTTTCTCCTTAAATTAAGCTTATTAAGTTTTTAAGTATCTAAGATGAAGTAATAACTCTTACCTTAATTTAATAATATAAAAACCTTAATTAAGTTCAAAATTAATATATAATATTAAGACTTATATACTTATACTTAAGGTAACTTTTATATTATTAAATTAAAATATTTCTAATATATTAAACTTCTTTAATATTTTAAAGAGGTAAATTAATCTATATTTTTATAATAAAAATATTATATTAGAAGTTATTACCTATGTTTAATACAGTTAATAGGCTTTTTTAATTAATAATAATTCCCCTTAATAGACTTGTTATATATTAAAAGGTAACTCTTAACTTCTATACTTATTTACTTATATAGCTTATTATATTTATTATCTTTGTTACTATCCCCTTAATATTTCTTTCTAATTATATATATTATAACTTTTATAATAATATGTAAATTTTTAAAGATTGATTTATAAGTTATTAAGGGATATTTATTACAATACTAGCTATTAAGGCTTATTTATTAATTTATTAGTTATTAAGGATTATCTATTATTATATTAATATTAAGGGATATTATTTATTTTATAAGTTATTAAGGGAAGCTTATTACTTTACTAGCTACTAAGGGATATTAATTAATTTATAAGTTATAAAAGGAAACTTATTACTTTACTAGCTATTAAGGGATATTTGTTACTTTACTATACTAGATATTAAGGGGTATTTATTACTTTACTAGCTATTAAGGGATATTTATATAGCGGAAAACGGCTTGAATAAGTAAGTATTAAGTAGCGAAGTGTTTAAGAAACGCGTATAAGAGGCGAGTAGGGGAGTAATAGGACGCTCTTATCCTAATTAGACGCCTAATAGGGGTAGAGGTAGTAGAGATAGGAAGGAAGAAGAGTATAAAGGACTACGCGTTAAGGTAAGGATTATAAGGGCCTTTATCTTACTTATATACTTAGTAAATATAATATTACTTAGACTATAATATATATATATTATTAGAGATATAAATAAGTTAAGCGGCTAACTAATATCCCTTAATAGCTAGTAAAGTTATAGATATCCCTTAATAGCTAGTAGAGTATTAAATTCCCTCTAGTAGCTAGTACAGTAATAAATATCCCTTAATAGCTAGTAGTAACAGTCTTAGAGCCTAGGATAATTAATAAGGATATACTTTATATCCTACCTACGCTAGCTATACTTATAACTCGCGGATATAAAGCTAGGGACTCTATATTAGTTTAATCTTCCCTATTCTTATCTATATAAGGGTAGATAGAGCTCTTAGCCTTTGTTAGGATGTATATAGAGCAAGTCATATGGATATAGTAAACGAGATACTAAAGCTAGGGAGCGAGTATATACACGGGATCGCTTAAGTAGTAAATAGAAAGCATGCCAAGCCACGCTAAACCAAACACAGCAAGTGCGCATGGTGTCATAAGTGGTAAACACTAAGAGGTGACACTAGGAGTCATGCGTGCGCTCGTAACATTACCCCCCCCCGTCGAAAGCATAGTCCCTATGCTGGTAAACAAGCAAGTAAGTAAGTAAGCAGTTATCTTTTCAATCTGAATTTCCCAGGTTCAACGAACTATGACATGTTCGATGAACCTTTTCTAATATTTAATAAACATCCTTTATCGAGGCAAACGCGGATATCTTTCATAAAAGTCTTCAACAATTTTCTACGCGTTATCGAAGTTCCCGCCGTTAATATTATACTAATCGTTATCACGGTCCTAATTTATCCATTGATATTTATATTACAGCTTTCCATGTCGTACGCGGGAGTCTATAATATCGTCAAGTTCCTATTCGTCGGTGTTGTCTAATATAACAGGTTAAGGTGGTGGTAACCGTTAACCGGGCAAGGGATTATTCGGATCCAGGTATAATTTAGAGGGGTGGAAGGACGTGCTTTATTAAAACGACTTCGGGAGTTTTAATCGGTATAATGTACTAATCTTCTTGATAATCTTATACGGACTAAACAGCTTGTCTTCTAGAGTGCGTGAAGGCCGGGTTGTCTTAATATCCCTAGATAATACCTATACTTATTAGCTAACGGTGAATTCGGTATCGGTGCGGTGTTTATCCGCTTGAACCTTCATTTGATCCTAGGCATCCTGCATTTTCGTACGTCCATACTAAAGGATTTCTTCTATACGGGCGGTGATGTGCTCTGTACTCGTCACTAGAAGACGTTCGCGTGTAGAGTGGTATGCCGTGGTATTAGGACTAAACGACATACGCGGATGGAAGCCTTTATTCATATAGAACGGAGTTATATCGGTGGCAGTAGCGACGTTGTTATTATCGGCGAATTCTGCCATAGGGATCTATTTAGCCCAGTCATCTTGTATATAGTTATAATACACTCGGAGGCTTTACTTGACATCTTGATTGGCACGCTCTGACTGGCCGTCGGTCTCAGGGTGGTAAGCGGTAGACAGGTTAGCTTTGATATAAAGCTTAGTATAAAAAGCTTTCCACATTGTTAATACGAACTGTGACCCTCGGTCTAATATAATTAAGTCTGGCAGGCCGTGAAGACGGAAGATATTCCAGATCAGGATCCAGGCCGTAGCCTCTAAAGACGTGCCTAGTTCGCCCTAGTGACATGGTACGTAGTGCCTTTCCTTTATGGACCGATTAACGATGGTATAGATTACATTATAGCCTTTAGACTTCGGTAGACCAGTAATAAAGTCCATTGTAATATGTTGCCAACGACGTTCAGGAACAGGCAATGGGACTAGCAACCCATTTGGTCTCGTACGAGGCGCCTTGCTCCTCTTGCATGCACGACAGTTCTAGATATAACGCTTGATATCGGCCGTACAACCTGGCCAATAGAAATGACGTTTGAGCATTACGATCGTACGGGTAACTCCTAGGTGACCGCTAGAGGGTTAATCATGAATTTCTTAAATGATATCGGTACGGAGGTTAGTGTCTTCGTCGAGGTCAGGAACCCATAGGAGGCCTTTATTGTACAAGGCACCATCTACCATTCGATAATCGTCCAAGCTGATTCCTTATAAGACATTCTAACCTTCACGGATAGCTTCACCGTACTTAAGGCAGACTGGATCGGTTATATTAGCTTGACGAACACGGTTAAATAGTCCTTACTCGACGTTCGTGACTCGTACGTCCATACGATTAGGGGTTAGGATTATCTAGATCTATTATCGATAACGTTTATCCGACTCGTCTGTAGGTTTACCGCCAGCTATTCGTGTTAGAGCATCGGCTTTAACATTACGTGCTCCGGAACGGAAGATTACTTGGAAGTTAAACTCAGTCAGGAAGTCTAGGTACTGGGCTTAGCGTCGACTAAGCCGTTTAGCTTCCATGAAGGTTTTTAAGGCCTGATGGTCTATAAAGACTTGGATAGGTAAGTCGGTATGTTCGAGCTCAGGGCGCCAGTGCTCGAAACATCGGATAATTGCTAGCAACTCTTTATTATAGATATGGTAGTTGCATTCAGCGGGATTAAGGTTCTTGCTATAGAAGGCAACCGGGTGGAGGACACCTTCGTCGTTATATTATAACAAGATTCCTCTAGTAACGTACTCGGATGAGTCGGTTTCTAGTATAGCCTGTCTCTTAGCGTTGAAGTGCCTCAAGGCCGGAGCCGTGGTAATGCGATCTTTCAAGGTCTCAAAAGCTGTTTGACAAGCTTCGTTCCACAGGAATGGCTGATCCTTACGTGATAACATCACGAGAGCCTTCGTGATCTTGGCGAAATCCTTAATAAATCGTCTATAGAACCCGATAAAACCGACAAGAGATTATACTTCCGTTAGGTTGGTGGGGATAACCCATTCTAGGATAACTTCTACCTTCTTAGGATCCATTCGCAGACCTTGACCTGAGATAATAATACTAAGGAAGACGGTCTCTTAAACGTCGAACTCGCATTTCTTAATATCTACCTAGAGGCCAGCGTTACGGAGTTGTTCTAGTACCCATCGTACGTGCTTTCGGTGTTCGGAGCCTATCCGACTGTAGATAAGGATGTCATCCAGATATGCCTGATAGAAGTCGTCTAGATACTCCTATAGCACGTCGTTTATGTATTATTAAAAGGTACTAGGCCCGTTTGTCAATCCGAATGGTAATACACGATATTTGTACTAACCCAGACCTGTAGTAAATGTAGTCAACTCCTCGCTCTCTAAATCCATTTGGATCTTATTAAACGCGGCAATAATATTAAGACGTGTTAGATACTTATAACCTCTAAGTTTTCTAATAACTTCTTTAATTAGCGGGAGCGGGTACCGATTTCTCTTAGTTAAAGCATTTAGCTTTCGGTAGTCGACACAGAAACGTAGGTCGCCGTTTGCCTTTAAGGCGAAGAGGACTAGTAATAAGTATACCGCCTTGCTAGGGGTAACATATCCCTTTGCCAGGTTCTTATTCAGGTACTCTTTGACTTTGGCTAGCTTGTATAGTGACATCTTGTAAGCTCTGCTTTATGGGGGCTTGGCTTCACTAAGGAGTTCGATTTTATGGTCGGACGAACGGTAAGGAGGAAGCTTATTTGCCTTTACTCGGTCGAAGACGTCTAGGAAGTCATGATATTCAGGCGGAAGCTTGCTCCTAAGGTCCTCCTAGTTTGCCTGACTGAGTTTAATATTAGTTAGCTCTAACACTTCCGTAGCTATCTGTTGGCTAACGGCTAGTTCTTGGTTGACCTCATGCATTGACATTGCAAAGAGCTGAGTACCTTCCTGCTTTACTTTCTTGGCGAGATGATTATAGCCGGATGCACCAACTATATATATAGTAGCGGTGTCATCGTTATCCTTCGGCTTTAGACGTGGTAAGATCCTTGGAGCTAACTTAGGTTCTAAGGTAGGTGTTAGGCTTGCCGGAGGCGTGGGTAGTGGTTGAGGGGTTAAACCAACTGGCCGAAACTGTACTGGCGTTAGCTGATGAACTGTTAGAAACCAAAGCGAGCTAGTACCGCAGTCAAGCCAAACACTAAATCTTCTCATCCATAGTAGGCCTAGGATAGCAGGGTGAGTACTAAGGTCGGTAATAAACATGGGAGCTAATAATTCCTTATAGCCGTGCAAGGATATATAAGGGTGAATACAGTGTGTTAATAGCGTCGGCGAGATCTTGCCGTCGTAGCCTCGTATAAGCTTGCGTTTTGCCATTAGGATGGGTTCGATCTATAGTCGGTCACAGATATCTTTCACCATGCTTCTATTAACGAACGAGTATCCGGAGGCTCCGGTATCCACCAAGAATTATATCGGAAAGGAGTAGTATTAGGACGTGAGGTTACCTTCGATAGTAAAGGGCGTGGACGTGAATAACTAGTTAGTGTTCACTGGACTCATATTATATAAGGATAAAACCTCTATCCCTGCCGTGTCTTCTATAGGGAGGATTAGTTTTCCGAGTCGCTTAACGGTTTATCCGAATCGTTAATAGTTATTTCATCCTGATCGTCGTCTGAATTACCGTGGATAGCCTGTATACGTGCAGCTTCACGACGAGCAGGAGGAGAGTAGGGTTTCTTTAGTTCCGGGTAATCTCTTGATAGATGACTAGGCTTATAGCAGTTAAAGCAGGTGCCGGTTCCGTTATCCATCTTTTATTGACGATCCTTGACATCTAATGCCACCGTCTTAAATATCTGCAGTTTAGGAGTAATTATAGGAGTAGGCATAACCTTCGTCGCACGAGCCGGGACTCTCTTTAACTCACGTTATTAACGACGAGTCTTTTCTACTTTATGGACCTCGTTAACCTCGATTAGACGCTTTCGGAATAGGGACCAGTTTATTATCTTCCTGTCAAGGTTTTATGCCCACTGCTTTATCCGTCCATTTAATTTATTAGTGCAGTCACGAATGAGCTGTGTATCCGTCTTAGTCTAGTAGGAGGCGTATTCCTGAAATTATAGAAGGAATTCAGATATCTCAAGGTCGTCTTACTCTAACGCGTCGTACGTATTAAGTATCTGCTCCTTAAGGTTCTAATTATCGAGTTGTTCCCTCAAGGCATCGAAAACATCTTCGACTTGTAGGAAGGTATCTCCGTAGGCTCGCGAGCTGATATCTAGTACTTTTTTAGCACGACCCTAGGTGCGTAAGCGTACGTACTCAATCTAATATTAACCGTCCGTAAAGCTATCAGATTCAACCGTAAGTTTTACGCGTATCTTCTTTTCCTATTCGCGGAAGGTAGGTTCTTTTCTATCACTCAGATAAGGAGGATCCGGAATAGTAACAAGTCGACGACGTGGACCTTCGGTACGACGAGAGGTGTTAGTCTAGGCGGAGGACTCGCGTTGAGCGCGTTCCGTACGCAGGGATTCGTCCGACTTAGCTAGGTCCTTTTTAACACGAGCGTACTTTTTCGTTATCAGATCGTTTTCCTTCTGGAGTTCCGACATCCGCTCTTCTTGTGTCTGCACGACTAATATTGCTAGGTCCCGATGCTCACAGATAGTGACAAACTCCGTGTATACTTCTTTCGGATTTGTGTCAACTTGGTATAGGAACTGCGATTGATTTCGGACAGTCTATAAGGAGTCGATATCTTCCTTAGGAGCTGTTAGTTGTTATAGGACCGATTTCCGTCGGTCCTCGGGGATGTTATGGATTTCTTGAAGACGATCTTCAAGGGCAGGGTATTTAATAGCGTCGGATGGTTGGGTGGCAGATCGTGCCATGGCGTCAGACAGGTGCAGAGCTCAATCGAGGTGCTATTAATAGTTGTCCGACGCGTGAATATTTTTGGGTTTATAGGGGGAAAAGGTGTTCTGATGACGTGTTCTAATTTTCTCTTTGAGTCCCTCCTAGGGCAGCCTCAGCTCTCGTTTTGCAGGGTTTGCTCCCTATCTTCTGTTCTTCTGGGTAGGTAGCCGTATGCCTTAGGCGTCCCTCTTATTTCTAGTCTAGCCAGGTTTACCGTATGCATTAGGTGTTCTGGTAGCAGTCCGTATGCCTTAGGCGCTGCCGAGGTAGGTGTCTAATACTAAGAGCGCAATCCAATGCCTCTTAAGTAGTTTCTTTTAACTCGTGTACTTCGTACGAGTGAAGTAATTGTAAGGAGCTTTAGTATAATATCAGGATGCACATAGAGCAAGTCATATAGATATAGTAAACGAGATACTAAAGCTAGGGAGCGAGTATATACACGGGATCGCTCAAGTAGTAAATAGAAAGCATGCCAAGCCACGCTAAACCAAACACAGCAAGTGCGCATGGTGTCATAAGTGGTAAACACCAAGAGGTAACACTAGGAGTCATGCGTGCGCTCGTAACAGCCTTTTAAACGCCCTTATAAAGGGCCCTCCTACTAATTTATAAACCCTTAAGCTAGGTAGGGGGTAGTCCTTAACTCCTAGCCCTAACTAGTATTTATCTTATATAATATCTTAAGAGGACCTCTACTAATAATATAATATTATCTTAACCCTTTAAGGGGGGTAGGCTACGTTTCTAGTTATAGTTACGCCTTAGTTATCTACGCGTAACAAGTATAAAGCTTACTTATTCTTCTCTTTTATAAGGGATTTTATTATCTCTCTCCTCCTCCCCCTCCTAGCCTTTAGCCTTCCTTGGATATACCTATTCGCTATTATTATTACTAGGTATATCTCCTTTAGTATATACTAATAAAGGATTATATAATCTAATATTAGTTGTTAAAGTAGCCTTATACGCGCCTTAAGTAGCTATTTTAAATAACTTTAGCTTCCTTATATATATCTTCTTTATATCCCTTAGTCCTTATAATATATATTATAGGGTAAATATATAAGTTATAACTAGTCGTATTACTATATTATATACCTTCCTTATCCTATTAAGGGTAGCTCCCTAAGTTAATATTATAATTATAAATAGAGTAAGGCTTTAAGTAGTAAGTTTTACTTAAATCCTCTTTAAGTATAAGCCTTATTATAATTTATTATTAATATATAATCTTAAGACTTAAATCTCTATTTATAACTTTATTATTACGTACCCTAGGCTAATAACTATACTTATATTTAAAGTATTAGGAGTATTAAGTAAGGTAAACTAATTTATATTTTTAAGGGGTAAAGCTCGCCTTATATATTAAAGCCTACTTAAGGTAAATCTTATATACTAGGTTTAAGGTCTTATAATTACCTTTTATAGTTTTCTTATATACTAATAGGTAAATATTATTAATAAACCCTCTAACTTATACTTATAATTTAACTATTATATAACCTTAATAAGTAGTATATTAAAGAATAGAAAGAGGATAAGTGTTACGGAATGGCGGAGTTATATATGCGCCAAGACATTCAGCCCTATGGCGAGGCTGCAGGCCGAAACCATAATAATAAGGGAGACTAGTAACCCTTAAGGAATCCTTACCTTTAATAGCTTTATCTTACTTATTATCCCCCTAATTATAATAAATAAAGACCTTTTTATTAAGAAACTTTCTATCTAACTTATAATATAATAAGGGATCCCCTTATATTTAAGGTTTTAAATAAGCCTTTAATAAGAGATATTATTAAAGGCCCTTATAACATTTAATAAGAGGAGGCTAGTTATATTACCTTTATTATAATCTTATATTATATTTATTATATTTATAATTATCTTTAATACTATATTTGTTAATTTATTCCTTCGCGCTCCTATTTATTATTAGGGGAGGAGGCCTTAACTCTTAATATAATTATTAAGTTACCTTATAATTATTAATTTTAGGGCCTTTTTAAGAATACTTAGTAATATTATTAGATAGTATACTTTTAATATTATATAATCCTCCTTCTTTAATTTCTTTAAGACAATTATATTAGTAAGGTAGAAGTACGCGTTAAATAGATAAGTAAGCTCTTTAAGGAGCTTATTTACTATTAGCCTAAGGAACTAATTTAAGATCCTATTAATCCTTAGGGCCTTATCTTATTTTAACTTATAGATAGCTTATTAGACTTCCTTATTTATAATATTACTACTATTACCTACTAATAATAGGTACCTTATAATATTAATATTATTTAAGTTAGCTTAAGGAGGAGGTAGAAAGAATATTACTTATAAGACTCTTACTTTCTCCTTAAAGGTCTTAACTACCCCTTCCCTATTACCCCTCCTTAAAGGAGGGAACTTAGGGAGGAGTTATACTAATAAGCTATCGTTCCTTACCTACTTAATAAAGCCTTATATATCCTTTTAGAACTTAATAATATTATAAACCCTCCTTTTAAAGTTAATTACCTTCTTTATTCTTAATACCTTATTCCTTTCCTTAATAGTTATATTCTTAGCTCCATTTATAATAGTATCTTTACTCTCTTAAAATATTTGTCTATATCTTATAACTTTCTTAATAATATACTAGTAGCTATTTATCTAGTTTATAATTTTAAATAATAAAAGATATAGTTTCTAGCTTAATATCTAAGCCCCTTTCCTAATTTCCTTTAGGTTTACTATCTTTTATAACCTCTTTAATATACTTTATAACCCTACTAGCTATTAAGAGAAATGTATTACTTTACTAGCTATTAAGGGATATTTATTACTTGACTAGCTATTAGGGGATATTTACTACTTTACTAGCTATTAAGGAATACTTAATACTTTACTAGCTATTAGGGGATATTAGTTAATGTATAAGCTATTAAGGGAAATTTATAACTTTAATAGCTATTAAGGGATATTCATTAATTTATAAGTTATTAAAGGATATTTATTACTTTACTAGCTACTAAGGGATATTTACTACTCTACTAGCTATTAAGGGATATTTATTAATTCTTAAAATGTCCCTTAATAGTTAGTAAAGTAATGAATATCCCTTAATAGCTAGTAAAGTTATAAGTATCGCTTAATAAATAAATAGCTAGTAGAGTAATAAATTCCCCTTAGTAGCTAGCAAATTAATAAATATCCCTTAATAGCTAGTAAAGTAATAAATTACCCTTAATAACTTATAAATTAATAAATATCCCTTAATAGCTAGTTAAGTAATAAATTACCCTAAATAACTTATAAATTAATAAATATCCCTTTAATTAATTAATTAATTGATTATACTCCTATGCTAGCTAAAAGCTAATAAGGGTAGACTATTCGGGGGTACGTATCGCGTATATGTTATTCGGGGAGAAACCCTGCTATAGGGACAAAAACTCCACCTAATAGTTACGGTTCTCTTAACCATTTATAGCTCCTTCCCTCCCCCCCCTAGTAGGCCTGCTACTAGGGAGGTAGTAGAGGGGTCGGGTTTACTACCTATCGCACCAAAGTTTCGTCTATAGGTAAAACTCCTTTTCCTTGTCTAGGGCCTAGCCCTATTCTCTTTACTATCTCCTCTAGCCGTTTTTTTTAATCTAATCCGTTCGGCGTAACGGATATATCCTTATAGCGGATAATTCTATATAGTCCCGGTTATAGCGTCCGTAACAGGAAGGGTGTGTGCGTAAAGGGAGGTAATAGAACTAGTACTTACCTACTAGTCTATCGGTGCTAGGCACCGCTGGGTGAGGAGGCCAGCGGCCCTAGCGTGCTTGCAGACCATTAGGTGGGAAGGCTAATATCCACGTACTATACGGGCTAGACCTCTACTACCTGCTACTATACCGTAGGGACTACCTAGGAGGCGGCGGCTAAGCATCCCTACCGCCGTACCATAGTAAGGCAGCGGATACCCGGTATATTTACCGCGGTTATATCGGCCGCTACTATTAAGGTGTGTGCGTATAGAAGGTAATAGGTACTACCGGCTAGCGAGACCGGCGGCCCTATCGTGCTTACAGGCTATTAGGTGAGGAGTCTAATGCCTGCGTCCTATTTCGGGTTAGGTGCCTACTACCTATAGCCGTACCGCAAGGACTACCTAGGGAGGGGGCTGGAGTATCCTCGCCGCCGTACGGTAGCAATAGCGGTAGTATATACCCGGTGTACTATCTAGTTTACGCTTAATTATTAAGAGGAAGGAAGGGCTAGCTCTATAGTATTACTATCTTTTTATTATACTATCGTTGTCTATATGTACTATAGCTACCCTAAGGTAGGTAGACTCAGGCTACCTAGACCGCGCGGCGCGGAATCGGCTGGAGTATAAGGACGTGGCCTCGTAAGAGGCCCTGTGGCGGGTATAGGTATGGAAGTACTATATATATCCTATACTATTATAGAGGTTCTATATCGGTAGTATTCCTATCGTCTTATACTAGTATTACTAGTATTACTAGTATATCGCGTTTATAACACGCGTAGGGAAGCGGAGGCTATATTAAAGAGAGGTAGAAGGGTATCTATATAGTATATATTTTCCGTCTATATCTATATATTCTATCGCGTTATATCTTTTACCGTAATCTTCTAAAAGTTCTCCTTCTATCTTCTCTGTTTTTCTGTCGCGTTGACGTTCCTGTTCCTATTATTACTATACTCTGCCTACGTGTCGATTCCGTAATAACCGGGTAACCCTAGACGGTACTTCTAAAATACCGTGAGATCTCTCAGCTCTCCTAGTACCGAGATACTAGAAGGTTCGTAGCCGGCACCACGTATAGGTAGATCTCGTCGCCGGCTAATAAATATCCCTTAATAGCTGGTAGTATAATAAATATCTTTTAATAGCTAGTAGTATAATAAATATCCCTTAATAGCTAGTAGAGTAATAAATATCCCTTAAAAGCTAAGATAATTAATAATTCCTTAATAGCTAGTAAATTAACTACTCCTTTACTCTTAGGTTAAGCTTTATATATATAAGAAGGTAATTAAAGTTAAATTTTAATTTAAGGTATACCTAATAAATTTATATTATATTAAGAAGCCTAGGCGTAGTAAAGACTAAGTTAATTACGCTCTTTAATCCCCTTACCCTCTAAATAATTATCTTATCTAAGAGGGTTAGGTTTATATTATTATTAGTTATAATACTTACTAGCTAGTTTACTTTAAGGTAATATAAGAACTAGCTATTATAGCTAATAAGCCCCTAAGATAATAAGGTCTTATAACTAAGATAGTTATATTCCTTAAAGTATACTTAATTATATTTTAATATAAAATTAATATATATAAGGTTTATCTAAAATAATTTTTTTTAAATAACTACTTTTTATTAAAAAATAGAATTTCTTAATAAGGGATATAAATTTTATTAAATTTTAATATAATTATTTAAAGACTTTATAATAGGACTTACTCTTATTACCTAATATTAGATTTTTTACTGATTAATATTAGGTTATATTTAATTATATAATAGTTTTAAAATATATCCCTTAATAGAGAAGGTTTATTAAGAATAAGTAAGTATAATTAAGTATAAGTCTTAATATATATAGATTAATACGATAAATTAACTAAGTATTTTACTCCTATTATTTTAATAAAGACTCTTATATATAAAAGGCTTAGTATTTAATATTCCTTAATAGTATTTCTTTTAACCTAATAACCTCCTTAATAATTATAAAGCTATTTTAATTAAGGATCTTTATAAGTTTATCTATTACTTACTTATCTATAAATATATATTTAAAACTAATTTTATTAGTTATAATTTAACCTTAAATCTAATTTTATTAGATATTTGTATATTTAATAGATTTTAATATAAAGGATTCATTATAAGGGTAATTATACCCTAATTATCCTTAAAAATAATAACTATTTAAAGGGTATTATTAGTAAGATAGATTTAATTTAATAATATCCTTAATTAAATAACTTTCTTTATAGCTTATATTTACCTAATATATTTAACTTTATAAGTTAATAAAATTATTATAACTTAGTATTTTAATAATTAAGAGATAGTATTACTTCTAAAGTTAAAGATATAATTAAAGGTTAATTTTTAAATATTATAATTACTTACTTAATTTGAGTTTATTTATCTTATAAGGTTTTTAAATATATCCTTATATATAAGTTACTAATAAGTAATTAGTTAAAGGTAATAAAAAATATATTAATAGCCCTAAAATATTTAATAATAAGATTTAATAAGTATTAAGAGATTATTAAGATTATATAAGTAATATTAAGTTAGATACTTAATATATTATATATAAGGGAACTAATAGTAAATTAATATTATTTAAGGAATTCTATAAGGATAATATAATTATCTTTAATTAGGAGGTATTAAGTTATAATTTCTATTAAAGTTAATATAAGCGTTAACTCTTATATTTTATAATACTTAAGGAAATATTTTATATAAGTAGCTTGTTAAGTCTTAATATTTAATTAACCTAATCGCGAGTTATAGTTATACTAAGGTAATAATTATAAGGATCTAGATTACTTATATAAAATTTAATATTAAGGGCGTCTTTAACACATTAGATTTTAAGCCTAAAAGGGCTAGTAATAAGGATATTATTTATATAAAGAGTAATAATTATATTAAAAGTAATATTAATAAATATATTAAAGTTTATATTTATAGGTTTAAGACTAAATTTTTTATATACTTAATAGAATAATTATATTATACTTAAGGTAATTACTTTAAATTATAAAGTACCTTATTAAGTTTTTATACCTTCTAAAGGTAATCTATTTAAATTTAATAGGCTATTTTATATACATTTCTTCCTTAATATACTTATAAAAGAAGGTAATTTTAATATTTATTTATTTAAAGTCTTAATCTTTTATAATAGTAAGGATAAAGATAGCCTTATAACTTATAAGCTTTACTATTAAAGTAAAAGTTTTATTATAATCTAAGCCTTTATATTATTTAAAATTATAAATGATTTAATAAGCTTTATAATATATAATCTCCTTATTTAGGCTATACTTTAAGGTATAAACTTACTTATTATAAAGTATAATATAATTCTTAAATAAGTTAATTAGCTCTTAAGTATTATTCTTAATAAGGGAGTTAAACTTATTTATTATACTTACCTTTTATTATTTTTAATAGGTATAATATATTATTACCTCCTTAAATATCTTAAGATTATAAGGTTCTTAATTAATAACTTTAAATATAATAATATAATATAATTAAATATTAGGTAAGAGGTCTTAAGGGATAAGATAAGGATAATTTAATTATATAAGATCTACTTATAAGGTCTTATCTAATATAAAGGGAGTTATTATTATTAAAATTCTTATTAAATTTAAGGTTACTAAATCCTTAAAAGATACTTTAAACCTTAGAGTTTATATACTTAAGGATAAGTAATTTAAAAGTTAAGGGTTAATTATTAAGGGTTTTAATTCTAATAATTAAATAGGGTTATTAATATTTATTAGATTAATTAGGAGGAATTTACTTAAAAGATTTAACTTTATTATATACTCCCCTACTATTAATACTTTAAGAGTTAAGGAATTAATAATAGTAAACGGAGTTAATAGTAATAATCTCAGCTTCCTTTAAAGGATAAGATAGTTAAGAGACTATAATTTTAAGTTTTAAGGCTCCCCTTAACTCTCTTAAGTTAATTATTTATTATATAATAAGCTTACTTATTAATTAAAGATTAAGGGTTACCTTATAATATAATATATATATTATACTAATTATATATATAATACCCTAAACTTTAAATACTTAATTAATAAGCTAATAAGCTTTATAAGAGGTAATTTAAATAAATACCTTATATCTAAGCTTATAACCTATTAAAATAGTAGGAGTAGAATACTTAGTTAATTTATCTAAGATTATAAGGATATCTATATATATATACTAAGACTTATACTTAGTTATACTTAGTTATCCTCGGTAGATCTTCCCTACTAAGGTGTATATTTTAATAGTATAAGCTAGCTTAATAAGGTTAATCTTACTTATAAGGTTATAAGTTTAGATATAATATATAAAATAACCCTTATAAGCCTTATTAAGTCTTATATATAAGAGGAATAATGGTAGTAACGAGCTTATAAAGCGATGAAGCGTTTAAGAAACGCGGGTAGGAGAGTAACGGCGCTAAAGGCCCTACTAATAGCTATTATAATAGTAGTAGTAATAGTAATAGTAGTAATAGGCCGGCGACGAGATCCACCTGTACGTGGTGCCGGCTACGAACCTTCTAGTATCTCGGTACTAGGAGAGCTGAGAGATCTTACGGTGTTTTAGAAGAACCGTCTAGGGTTACCCGGTTATTACGGAATCGACACGTAGGTAGAGTATAGTAATAATAGGAACAGGAACGCTAACGCGATAGAAAAATAGAGAAGATAGAAGGAGAACTTTTAGAAGATTATAGTAAAAGATATAACGCGATAGAATATATAGATATAGACGGAAAATATATACTATATAAATACCCTTCCACCTCTCCTTAATATAGCCTCCGCTTCCCTACGTGTATTATAAACGCGACATACTAGTAATACTAGTAATACTAGTATAAGACGATAGGAATACTACCGATATAGAACCTCTATAGTAGTATAGGATATATATGGTACTTCTATACCTATACCCGCTACAGGGCCTCTTACGAGGCCACGTCCTTATACTCCAGTCGATTCCGCGCCGCGCGGTCTAGGTAGCCTGAGTCTACCTACCTCAGGGTAGTTATAGTACACACAGATAACGATAGTATAATAAAAAGATAGTAATACTATAGAGCTAGCCCTTCCTTCCTCTTAATAATTAAGCGTAAACCAGATAGTATACCGGGTATATACTACCGCCATTACTGCCGTACGGCGGCGAGGATACTCTAGCCCCCTCCCTAGGTAGTCCTTGCGGTACGGCTGCAGGTAGTGGGTACCTAACCCGAAATAGGACGCAGGCATTAGACTCCTCACCTAATAGCCTATAAGCACGATAGGGCCGCCGGTCTCGCTAGCTAGTAGTACCTATTACCTTCTACACGCATACACCTTAATAGCAGCGGCCGATATAACCGCGGCAAATATACCGGGTATCCGCTACCTTATTATAGTACGGCGGTAGGGATGCTTAGCCGCCGCCTCCTAGGTAGTCCCTACGGTATAATAGTAGGTAGTAGAGGCCTAGCCCGTATAGTACGTGGATATTAGCCTTCCCACCTAATAGTCTATAAGCACGCTAGGGCCGCTAGCCTCCTCACCTAGCGGTACCTAGTACCGATAGACTAGTAGGTAAGTACTAGTTCTATTACCTCCCTTTACGTATACACCCTTCCTGTCACGGACGTTATAACCGGGACTATATAGAATTATCCGTTATAAGGATATATCCGTTACGCCGAACGGATTAGATTAAAAAAAACGGCTAGAGGAGATAGTAAAGAGAATAGGGCTAGGCCCTAGACAAGGAAAAGGAGTTTCACCTGTAGACGAAACTTTGGTGCGATAGGCAGTAAACCCGACCCCTCTACTACCTCCCTAGTAGCAGGCCTGCTAGGGGGGGGAGGGAAGGAGCTATAAATGGTTAAGAGAACCGTAACTATCAGGTAGAGTTTTTGTCCTTATAGCAGGGTTTCTCCCCGAATAACATGTACGCGATGCGTACCCCTGAATAGTCTACCCTTATTAGCTTTTAGCTAGTATAGGAGTATAATTAATTAATTAAAATCAATTAATAGTAGTAATAATAATAATAGTAATAAAGGAGAGTATAAGGAGACGCGTAGTAGTTTCCTAACTATTTAATAATTATAAATAATATAAGAATAGGCGTTTTAAGTATATTATAATAAAGGTAAGATATAAGGGAAGGATAATAATAAGTAGGTAGCTAGTAGCTATATTTAAGATAATTATAATAATATAAGTTATATTATATCTAAATATTAACGCGTTATAATAGGTAATAATAAAGGCTAGCCTTAATTAACTTAAGTTTATAATAAGAGGAGTTTAGTTAGATAATAAGTACCTTAAGGAAGAGTTAAAGTATAATATATAAGGGTTATATAACCTCCCTAATATATTAAGTATATTAAGTATATCTAATATATCTAACGCGTATATTTAATTTAGATCCTCTTCCCTTATTAAGCTATAAAGCTAAGTAGTATTTATATTAATAACGCGAATTATAAGTAGCTAAAATCTCTACTTATAAAGTCAAGTAAATATATATTATATATTATAACTCTTAATAAATAATATAAAGAAGGACTTTATAAGGGATATAATAAGTAAGAGGATTATAATAATATTCTAATTACTTAAGTATTAATATTATTAATACTACTAGCTTTTTCTACTATTAAAGAGTCTATCCTAATAATTATTATAAGTTAACTATTATTACCTATTATAATTAAGAGTCTTTTAATATAATTATTTTAAGATATAAAAACCTACCTACTTATATCTAATATTAAATTAATAAACTCCTATATTCTTATTAAGTATTTATTAAAGCTTATATTAATAATATTATTATCTATTTTAAGACTATATAAAAATATAAAATATATCTCTAAAATATATTTAAACTCTTATAAAAGTATAATATTTTAATAAACCCTATAAAAGCCTTCTTAAGGTACCCTTTCATCTAGCTACTTAGTTAAAAGGTAGATTCCTTTAAACTATTTATAACTAAGGATAAGCTATTCATAATATTTAAGCTATTATTTCCTAAATTATTATTATAACTAAAAATATACCTAGGTATAATAGGATAATTACATTATAATCTATTATATTAATAGCCTTATTAAGGTTAGTAAATACTTAAGCTTTTTATAAGTACGCTTAATACTACTCTTAAGTTATCTACTTAAAGATATTAAGATAAGGTATTAATTAATTAAAATTAACCTCATAAGTATTATTTAAATCCTAGGTTAAATTAAATATATAATTAAATCTACCTTAGTATTTATAAATTATAGAGCTACCTTAAGAATTATTAAATAAACCTTAATATTAATATTAAGTATAGGAAAGCTAAGTTTACGCCTTATTCATACTTTAAAATATCTAGCGTTTTAAGAATATTAAATTCTAGTATAAGCCTAGAAAATAATATGTCGTCTTAAATACTTTATTATACCTTTATAATACTATTACTAAGTAGATAATTAGAGGACTTATAATATTAAAGGCGAACTTAATACTTTATAAGGCTTTATATATATAATTACCTACCTTATTAAGATATTAGAAGAATTACGCGGGTAACTTATTAAGGGATATAATAAAGATATATTATAATAGAAGCTAATTAAGGTCCTTAATATTAATAATATATTAGTAGCTAAGGGCGTTACAAGATTACCTTTTTATTAGGTATAATATAGCCTTATTTAAAAGATTAAATATAATATTAATTACTACGCTCTTTAACTTAATAGACTTTATATTTTTAATAACTACGTTAAGATATATTTCAAGATTACCTACTTTATTAATTATACGGGGTTTATTAAATACTTTGAATTCCTTACTTATAATTAATATATTTATAAACTAAGTAGGTAGCTTTGTAAATACCTCCGTTACTACCCCCAATATTAGCTTTTCTAAACCTTAAGGTATCTACCTTATAATTCCTTATAACCTATTTTATTACTACTAATATTATATTATACCTTAATAGTAGACTTTATCCTAATATTATTAATACTTATAAAAGGTTATAATACTCTTATATTAGTTATTAATAATTTTTTAGAATAGATTATATTAATTTTAAGTAAAAAACCCTCCTTAATTCTAGGCTAATATACTACCTTGAAAAGATTAATTAAGGCTTATTAAAGGTTATTATCTTAGATTATAATTAGAAATTCTTAAGTAAATTATAAAAGGTACTTTTTAATAAATTTAGCGTTGAATTATTATATTTTATTATATACTACCCGTAGATTAATAGATCTAGTAAACGTACTAATTAGATAGTAAAGATTACTTTATATTTCTAAATATTAATAGTAAATAAAATTTCTACCTAATTATTAATTATGCCCGCTACTATCTAGCGGGCCTCCCTGAATTACGGGTGAAGGACTTATCTAATATATATAAATTAATTACCCTTAAAGAGGAGCCTTATTAAATATAAGTAAATATCTTAATACTATCTTATTAACTTTATAATAGCTATCTTAATAACTATTTATCTAATTTATAATAATATTATAATATAAATAAAAGTAAATAACCTTATTTATAGTATTATATATTATTAAATGCCTTATTTAAGTTATTTAATACCTTATCTAGGCTATTTAAAGCCCTTAATATAATTACCTTAATAATTATAATTTATTATAAGGTCTTTCTTTATATTACTTAATTACCTCTTAATTATCCTTTAAGTTATTTATATTATATTATATATTATATTTATAATTATATCTCTTTTATTTTATTAGGTACTAAGTCTTCCTTCTTAATATTAATTTCTTATAATTGTATTAATTTTATAAATATTTAAGTCCTACTTATTATTCTTAATTATAATAGGTAGGTAAAAGTTTCTAACTTAAGTATATAAATTAAATATCTTTGATTATAACTTTAATTAAGCTATTAAGATAATAGGGTAAATTCTTATAATAAGAGGTAATTATAAATAATAAATAAGTAGATTAATATAGTTAAGTACTTTAAATAAGCTTATATATTATTAATGAAACTTTAAGTTAATATTAAGAATATTATAATTATATCTTAAGTATAGATATACCTTATTACCTTCTAAAAATATAATAAGTCTATACTTCAAATTATATTTAATCTTAATAAAGGTATTAATAAAGGCTTTTAACTCCTTAACTTAATTATAATTTAATTATTAAAGCTTAATAAAATCTTATTCAAGTAGTTATAATAATATATTATTTATATTAGATATATTGAATTTGAATTATTTAAATAATCTTATAAATATAAGAGTATTATTACCTCGTTAATAATATTAATTAAGGTATAATAATATATAAATATCTTTATAATTCAATTTATCCTTTTAGATTATTAATTTATTTAAGGATAATAGGATATTAATATAAAGAGTTTATAATTTAATTTTAAAAGACTATTTATTAAAAGGAAGATGTAAATATTAGGTCATTATTTATAATTATTTATAAGATACCTTAAGAATACCTTATAAGGCTGGCGAGGATTATATCTATTTATTATAATATATTTTAAATAATATAACTAGGTGGTAAAAGAATATATTTGTGAAGTTTATCTATAATAATAGGGAGGTTATTAAAGCCTTTAAATATTAATAATAAGATACTAATAAGATTTATAATTATTATATAAAAGGAGATAATTATTTTATTTATTAAGAGTAAATTATTATAAGATTTATAATATCTTATTTAATTAATTTAATAATTTAAGTAATATTTAATATATACTCTTAGGTATTTAAATAAGTACTTTATATAAACTAATATAACTATATTATTATATATATAACTATATTATTATATATATAATATTATTTATTATAAATAAGCTTAAAGATATCCTTTTTTAAAGCGCTAAGGATATATAATTATTTATAACTATTATTGAAATTAATATTATATAATAGTTTATTATAAAATGTAAATTAAAGACTTATTATTTTTACTTTATTATTCTTATTAAGAGTCTTAAAGGTATTAAGGTCCTGATTATAAAAGGCTTCCTTTAATATATGTAAGATTTTTAATTTTCAATTATTAAATTCATATACTTGAATAAGGTATTCTTTGAAGGTAAATAATATTTTAACAAGGGTAATAGAAAGGATAAGGATAAGTTCCTCTTAATAAGTAGCTACCTTGTCAAAGGCTTTTTATATATAAGGTACTTAATATTTTAATACTAATATTAATAAATAGAGCTAATTTAATTTGAGGATATAATAATATATCAAGTAAAATATTTAATTTACCTAATTTATACTTTATTATAATATTAAATTATATTAAGTATATTAAGGCTTTGATTAAATATAGATTAAGGTTATTTATTAAGGAAGAGGTAAGGCTTATTTAATATAAAATAAGTATTATAATAAAATAATTTATATTAATAATTATAAGAGGTCTTTTTAATAATTTAGTTATATACTTTATATATTTTATAACTTAAATAATACTTATTACTTTAAATTTTATTAATTCATAATTTTACTTTACCTAATTTAGTATCTTACTTAAAAATATAATTAAATAAATTACTATTTAAGGGAAATCTTTATAATTATTACTTTTATATAATAAATTATAATTATAAAGCCTTTACTTTTTAAAGTATTTAAATTAATAAATAAGGTCCTTATTTTATTAAAATATATAAGGAATATAATACTCTCAAATATTATCTTTAAATTTCGAAAGAATAAGATTTTTACTTTAACAAGTTAATGAATTAATTATATAAACTATATCTTTTTTATAAAGCTTTTCATATCCTTGAAAAGGGTATTTATAGGCTTTATATTATATTATTATAAGGTATTTATATATTATATATATTATAACATTAATAAATATAACTAGCTTATTAAGTCTAAGAAGAATTTAAGGTTTTAAAGTAATATTAAAAAGTTTAATAAAATTATAATAATTAATTTATCTTTGAATATTAATAAGTTAAGTAAGTTAACTTATTAATTTAATAAAGTAATAGATAAGTAGCTTAAAAACATTTTATTAAGGTTTAGATTAATTTAATATTCTTAAAAAGGTGGAATAACTTATATAAGTAAGTAAAATACTTTAATAATATCTTTAAAAAGGATATAATATTATTAATATAAGCATTTATAAAGCCCTTAGACAGGTAGAGTAATTTATTTATTATATATATATATATATATAAAGATAACGCTTTATACCTTATAAATATTATATTATATTATTATAATAGTAAGCTTATAATAATTATATTCTTATTAATAAAATTGATAAAATTATCTCATATTTTTTATTATAAAGATATCTAAATATCTAGCTATTATTAATATAATATTAAATTATAATAACATTAAATAATTATCTAATTAAAAGGTTTTATTTAGTCATCTAATATTTATTATTATATAATTCTTTTAATTACTTATTATATATCTTTATATTATAAAGACTAGGTAAGAGAATAATATAAGTTAATTAACTTGTATTATCTTTCCTTATTTATATAATTTATTAAATATCTTATTAATTAAGTCCTTTTCCTTTTAAATTATAAGGTAAACTTATAATAATTTTAAATTTATATTAAGCTTGAATAATATAAGTATTTAATTACTTTAAAGATATATTTAATCAAGCCTCAATTAATTTATATCTTGAGGAAATCTGTTATTATAATAATAGATTAATTTATTACCTTTAAGATATTATATATTACGATATCATTAAATAATATATACTTAAGAGTTAAATTTTAAAGTCCCTTAATATTATTAATATAATAGATATAAGCTTTATAACTTTAAAGTATATTATAAAAAGTATTATAAAGGCTTTTATAATATTAATCTTTTATAAATTAATCTTTTATAATTTAACATTTCTAATTTATTAATATAATATATATTAAAGAGATTATATATATACCTTCCTAATTATATTTAATAAGGGAGTTAAAATATACCTTATATAATAGATATACTACCTTGATAAAGGTATTATATACTTATATAAATAAGATTATTAAATTAATAATATAAGTATAGATAATCCTATTTAAGTTACAGTCTTAAGTATATTTGAGTTTAAAAAGAAAGTGTTTATTAAATAAAACGTAGCCTTTTTATATAATAAGTATTTAACTTATAATATAAGGAGGTATAACAATAATTAATTAAGTCTTAATAGTTTATTTAATATTAGAGGAGGTATAAATAAGAGCCTTAATTAATATTATAAGATCTTAATAAAAATTAAACGTTAGTTATAAATTCTTTATCAAAATTAATAATTAAATTCTAAGGTTTTAATATATTTATCTTTTACTTTTAAGTCCTTTATAATATAAACCTTTATATTAAGTAAAGCTATTACTAGCTTCCTCTTAATTATATCCTTAATAAATATTATAATTAAAGTACATTTATTAATCTTTATAATCTTATTTTTAATATTACAAATTAATATTAAGGATAATATCTTCTTAATTTTAATATTAAAGATTATCCTTTTTAAGTATACCTTATTAATAAGAATAATAATGTAATTATTACCTAAGTAGATATTTAATTTATTATCAATCGTAAAAATTTATATAATATTAATAATAATGTATTTTTATATATAAAAGTTATATCTTAATACCTTAAATTAATTTAATATAATAATAAAATCTATTATTAGGGCTATTAATTTACTAAGCTATTTAAGTCCCTTATTAATTATTATATTACTTAATAAAGGTTTTAATAATACTTTATAAGGCCTTTTATATACATTTTTCTAGTAATATTATTATAAGTAAATAAATAGCTTATTTTTAAATAAAAAGTAAGTATTATAAGTAAAGTAAGGATAATTTTATTTAAATTATATTATAAAGCTAATACTTAATACTTCTTAGTCTTATATATTAATATCCTTATTCTCTTTGTATTCTCCTTAATTATAAGTATTATCTTATTATCTAGCCTTTATATTATACTAATAGGTAGATATATAATATTATTAACTTTTATTTATATAATCCTTCATAATATTTTTGATAATAGCCTAATATACTTATACTTATAATTATTTATTTTCCTATAATCTATTACCTTATTAATAATATTAGTTACTACCTTATTAAGGATATTAATTATTACCTTATTAATAATATTAATCATCACCTTATTAAGGATTTTAGCTGACGCCTTGTTACTAGTTATCTTATAACTTACCTCCTAGCTATTAATTACCCTAATAAGGCCTAGCTAGTAGAAGTAAATAAGGTAGTTATTAAGAATCTATATATTTATTAGGCTTAAGGTAGATTAAAGTCTTTTATAAAGTAATAAGACTTAAGGAGCGTTTAATTAAGAGGTTAGTAGTAATAATAACTACTAGTTATAAGCTAAATTATTCTAATAATTAAGATAAGAGGGGCGGGAGCTATTAAAGGTATTATTATAAATATCATTATATAGTTAAAACTTAAAAGGCTAGTAAGCTTACTATTTACTTATGAAGGTAGTTATGAATTATATTTATTAATATATTAACGCGGCCTACCTTATTAACTAACTTAACTGTTAATAGGATTTTAATATTTATTAATATAAGCCTACTTAATATTATTAAGGTCTGTTAAGAATATATTAATTATAAACTTATTTAATAAGGAATAGATATCTTAATAGAGTTTTATAATAATAATATTATAAATAATATTTAAATATCTTTAACTAAGCGTAGTATTTTAGCTTTAAATTCTTAGTAATTCTTAATATCCCTTACTATAAAACTCTTATAAAGGATTAACTTAGTTATTATATATTATTATATATTATTATATATTATTATATATAATAATTATTAATATCTCTTTAAAAGTACCTAAGCCTACTTATTAATATTATTAATTAGAATTATAATATATTATTTAACTTTATTAAATTTATTAGTTTATTAAGTTAAAGTAATATTATATAAACTTGATTATATATTAATTTATATAATCATTAAATCCTTTATCAGCAAAGACAGTTCGTGGCCCAAGGCGAGCAGATCATTGTGGTACAATATCCCAAGGTCTGTTTCAGATGGTTCTCGAGCAAAACTGCTGACAAGGCGATGCTGGCAAAGAAGACACAATGGGAGAGGTATGACCGGCCTCGTTATCTCCACGGCGGTGGGGAAGACAGGGTCGAGGTCGATCTGGAGGATAATTTGGAATTGGAAGGGGACCGTGAGAAATACACTACAGATTCGGGGGAAATCCTCTTTTCAGCTCCAGATCTTGACAGTAAGGAAGAATAAGTGTTCATCTCATCAATCTGAATATGTATTGTCTATCACTAGCTTTTTTGCCAAAGCCATGCGCTTAGTAAAATCGGGCCGGTTGTTTCTAAATACATTGAAGCCCGGATCAAGAGCTTTATTTCCTACGCATTGGTATCCTTTCTAATGAATCACGCGTCAAGAGGCCCGACTTAGAATCGCGAGAGAGTATGGTTTGGGAGAACAGGTGAATGCGCCCATCCCGCAGCTGGAACGACATAGCGGTGCTTCGTCAAATGTTTTGGCGAGCTGCGCCTTTCTTGACATTATTATAGATATATATATATACACACACATATTTCAGAGAAAAGAGTGAAAGGAAGAAGATATGACAATCAATTACCACCCATCAGGGACCTTCTTCCATCCTAGTGCGCCAGAACTCTGATCAGAAGGGTTAGCCTGCATCTGGATAGGAGTATCACGCAGGCTCGCTTGGTCTCCGCGTTCGGAACCCTTTGTCAGCTGTTCACATTTGATTATCCTTCTTTTAAGCTCTCGCCAACAGACAAGTTGCGGACCATGGTTTTGTTCACAACGATGAGGATACAAGGTCTGACCACCACTCACCTCATCCATGAGTGAGATTGGCTCAGAATCCGCGTCGTGAAGGTAATGGCTCGTGGCATTCTTGAGGATACCCTGCAGCATGGAACGTAGAACTGGGATTGTAAAATCTACAAGGCATTTTCCATCGTCTTCATATCGGCAATGGGGTCCAGGAGCGGCGGTGCTGCCTTGTCTCGCGGCTACACTCACGAGTGCCTCCGATTCGAGCACATGAGGGTCACACTATTTGAGAATGGTGGCACAGAAATTCTGGGAATGCATGTCACACTCGCTTTTAACAAGGGACACAAGTAGGTCAACTTGACCGAATGATATCGTTTCTTGCTGATCCATTTCCCGCAACGGAGAAGACGACAACAACCGGATCATGACCGTAGGAGCTTCGACTGACCCAGAAGACGCTATCATTTGTCCTGTACGACTCCTGTTGACACACGCCTTACGAACAGGAGCGTGCCAGGCAACATCCTTTGCTGAGGTGGTTGACTTGATCCGCGCTGATCCTCAGAATATCCTCCCATGGGCATATCCATCAAGGCCCTTGACGTGTGCGCTAGCGAACCAGGAGAGGCAGAAACCAAGGTTAGAAAATCACTGGGCCATGACCCGACTGTCAGTCGATTTGACCAATGTATTTGACCATCTCCAACGGGCCGAAACAAGCTAACGCTCTATCAATCTAGCCCGAATGCATTTATCACCGTCAAATGCGCCTACCACGGGTTGATGCAAGACCCTTGCGACCCGTTGCTGTGGAAGGGGAGTGGAAATGATCAGAAAAGGTAAAGCGCCGACGTCCTTTATCTCAACATTAAGTTGTAATTGCTTATAATGGTGTGCATTAAGGGTCTTGATGGCTAGGAAATCTCTATAGGGTTGGCAGGACTATTGTTGCAGCTGAGACCAGGCAAGCTTCTATAAGAACTCGTGTGATGAGCAAGGTCAAAGCTAAAAATCCGCGTTAGCTAAATAGTACGGTATATTACCCTAGATAGTCATAAATCAAGCTTTGACTTTATCTGAATAATCTTGATGTGCTTTAGTAACACGGTGGGAAACCAGTAGAGCCATGATCGGCTTCTCAGAGTCCGTCGGCTGGACTCGCCACAGTATAAGAGCAAGGACGAACAGCGAGGCAGCAGAAAGAATTTGAGAGGAGGCAAGGGGGGAGCAAGGAGGAAAGTAAGGATAAACGACCGATCATGGCGAAAGAAGGTACCGGAAGCGCGTCGTCGCTGGTATATATCTTATCGTTGCTGTGTTCCACTTAAGGCTGCCCAGCCCTGCACTTTACGACGGTGGTGTGGATTGATTAAGTGTGTTTGATGTGGTCGTTGACGCAATGCTATTAATCTTAAATTACTTGTTTTGGCGTATAATCGAATGGTATCACTTGCTCTGTAGGGCAAAGATGTCCAAAGTTGACCGTTACTGAGAAGACTTGCATGTAGAAGGGTACAGCACACAAGGCTATCCCATACCCTGGTAGGCATTCGTCCCAAGGGCTTTCCTAGGCGCCAAGGCATCACCAATGGCCACTATCCCGGGATATGGGATACTAGCGCCACGAATGAATCGGTTTCAGTAGCTCTTTCGAGTGTCTGGCGCAAAACTTGGTAAATTGCAGTGGTATATTACATGCCTGTAGCGTAGATGAAGGTGGCACGGTGGGTAAGGACTTTAAATCACAGATGAGGCGGCCTATTAATGAAACGAAGAGCTGCCCCCAAAGCTTCAGCCTCACTATCAGGAGCGACGTTCCGTGAATAGATCAAGCCACCTTGCTGGTCAGTGCGACGCCCGCTGACAATGACAGTCAGTTGAATACAAGGACATACAGGTGATTGGCTTCTACAGAGCTGCAAAACGTAGTACGTACCCCATTTAACCATGGATGGTGCAAGGCTGTATCGACACCCAGCGCGTCCGCAGAATCAGCTCTCGCTTTATTTAGGGTCTCCTAGGGACTGCTTGATCAATTAGCCTCGTGAAGACATGAAGTTGTAGGCCGTCGAAATTGGAGTGGTTTTCTACGAGCCTATACCACGAACGTTGCAGCGGCTAGTAACAATAGCATCTCTAGAAAGGCTCCGGAACTCTCATGGTAGAATAATGTATGTTGGTTTCGCAATATGGGTTCGTCGAATCATGACAGAGAAAGGCGGTGTTGCAGAAATTGCAGGTGGAGAGAGTGAGACGTTCATCCATACCTATCGTCCTACACCACGAACGTTGCAGCGGCTAGTAACAACAGCATCTCTAGAAAGGCTCCGGAACTCTCATGGTAGAATAATGCATGTTGGTTTCGTAATATGAGTTCGTCGAATCATGATAGAGAAAGGCGGCGTAGCCGCCAGGCGGTGTTACAGAAACAGCAGGTGGAGAGAGCTAGGAGCTGTACTATACTAGCTGTTGAGGAAGGCGTGTACTAATTTAAGAGGAGGGAAAAAGTTAATGATATCAGACGAGCTTTGAGTAGAGTATCCTATGTATATATAAGCCATGTTCTCTCATACTTTGCATTCCGTCTTCACAATACAAAACAAGTACCAAACTTCCACATCTTTCTTCACTCTCCGAACCAGAAATCAGATAGTCTTCTCGCAGACACCCAGCTCATAAAATGAAGCCCATCAACACCATCATTCCGCTACTCGCTCTTGTTTGTGCTGTGGCTTCGCGCAACTGCACGCCGGGCTTGCAATACTGTCAAAAGACTCTCCTTACTATAGGCAAGTTACAGCATAGGGTTATTACGACATGAACGATCCAAGGTTAACATTTTCTCAAGGGAACTATCAACCTCAAATCGATCAATTTTTTACTGATACTCAAATAAATGACAACGGAAATATACTGTTTATTTGCCAGGATGGACCGAGCGGAGTCATCAAGTTCAAAAGGAGATGTCGAGATTGCATTGATAATGGTGTGGGTAGAGAGGATGCTTGTCATGAAGACATGTGAATATTACATTGATGCTGGCGAGGGTCAAAGCGATGGCTGTCTGTGAACGGGATGAGTAGGTGGATTCGAAAGAAAGAAGGCGGCGGAGCTACTTTGTAACATCGTTAGGAGTAGAAGTAGGAAATGTTGGAAGTTTCTGCGCTATTGCTCCCTGCCTAAATCGTCTTGAAACCTGGAAGGGTGATGGCTTCTCCTAAGTATCCTGCGACTTCATATCCCCACGGGGCGTACTTCCTCAGCACGTACTTTCGCGGCAGGTATTCTCACCTCCGTTTAAGGAAGGAACCCCTCCGTGGTATACTCCCCAGTAGACGGACGTTTCGATAAGAAGAAAAGAGAATAGATAAGCGATTCAAGGAAATAAAAAAGATAATATAAAGACGGTTTGAAGAATTCGATATAAAGTTAAGGGGTCGATTCGTATACTCATAAAACGTTTCACGGTACTTCTCGGCCCAGCTCTACATGACGTAGGATTACTGCGTATACAGATATTCTATTCTCATCCCTTTTCTGAGTAACATTAGTAGCTTCGGGATCCATATTGTGCCTAGTCTTGAGGTGCCTGATGAGAGTGGCGCTACCACCAGTAGTCTTATAGACTTGCGGGCAATACTTCCTCGCCTGACTGAGCGTGAAGGCTCGTGTATCCAAGAATTCTACGGCCGATTGTAAATAATACGATCTTTGGAGCCATCAGACGAAGGAGACTAAGAAATGCTAGACCCTAGCCCAGGCGTCTTGAGGTATAACCCTGATGAATTTAATTCAGTCTCTTGTATATAATCCTCCTGCTCCTCCTCTTACTTATTCAGTCGTTGCTACTTCTACGTAAGGAATGGAATTTGATCAAGTCGCTACTATGAAGGCTATTGTCTAGACTTAAAAGTACAGTTGATAGGGCGCCGACTTTGGATGAATTGTGTGCGTTGAGCAGGAACAGCGGATGATACGAATAATTCCGTTGATCTAGCGATATACTGCCGTCGCTATAGACGATGGTCCAGTCCTGCGGGCCCTATTGGGCCTGCCTCGTAATCTGGTAGTGTTACCGAATGGCTTCCTTTTCGTCTATTGCGATGACCGTCTTTGGAGGCTCCCAACATGGGTACGTCGTAAATGGTGTATATCTTTCCATCCTCCGGGACGATCTGATGACGCCCTGGGCGTAGGCCTCACTCCTCTGTAGTGGGCTTTCCTATCGTCTCGTCCCTGTTCTCGGGTCCTGGTCTGCCCGTACCGCCCGCCCTTCGGATCTCGAGCTTCATGCGATACGCCGGCGTGCTGGCGACCCGGTTCACTGTCGCGTACGTTGTCCTTGTTAACTTCTGGATGATAGGCTCTACGTGGAGCTCTACGTCGAGGGCCGGCCCAGCCGTTGTCTTAAATGCTCCTGCTATGGCCGCTAAGGCTTCCCTTTGGAACGATTTCAATCTGTTAGCCATCTATTTCCAGATGGTGATATATCCGTATCCTCTGTGGATTGGGGCCCATGCTGAGCAGCCGTACAGAAGCCGCGGTAGGACCGTAGCCTTATATAGCTTCACCATATCCGGCAGGGATACGCCCCATCTCGAGGCAGCTATGCCCCTCAAAGCCTCCTTTTGTTGGGAGGCCTTTTCTAGTGCTTTCGTAAGGTGTGCCTCGTAGTCAGCCGCGAGTCTATCCAGATGCCCAGGTATCTGGCCGAGCCTACTGGTCCTATCTCTTGTGTAGTTGTCTCTGTGTGGATGGTGACCGAGGCCTCCTGCTGCTCCTCTGAGACTTCTTTGGGCTGCCAGTAGAAATGGATCAACTCGTACTTCTGCGGGACGAAGACCGCCCCATGTTGCTTGACCCAACCTCCCAGTCTGCTATGGATTCTGTCCAGTTGCGTGGAGTTGGTCCGGGTGTCGTCCCCCGTTACCAGGATGCACGTGTCGTCAATATACCCTGTGACCAAAGCCTCCTCGTCTTCAGCCACTTTCAATGCCTTATGGTTGTAGAGCAGCCAGAGGATCGGCGATAGCGGCGATCCTTGTGGGATTCCCGCGGTAATCCCAAACGGTTCCATTGTACCTTCTTTAAACCGAGTTCTGCCCGTCCTGCCGGACAGAAAGCTCCCGATCCATCCCACTAAATCCTCGTGAGACCCCTAGTCCTCTGATGTTCCACAAGAGCCTCGTGTGGTTGACGTTGTCGAAGGCGCCCAAGACGTCTAGGAGAAGGAGGCTGGACACCTTTTGGCGTTTCCAGCCCGCGTGTATCTTTTCCATGAGGAAGTGTACGTCGTGCTCGCTAGAGGAGGATTATGTCCTCCGCAGTGTGTTACTGGGAGGAGATTATGGATTTCAGCAATGGCTGAGATCCGCCTAGCGAGGACGGCTTCCATTGCCTTGCTTAGCGTATTTATCAGCGATATTGGCCTGTATGATTTCGGGTCATGGTAGTCCTTTTTGGCCGGCTTCCTAATTACGATCACTGCGGCCTCCTTCCATATCGCGGGCCAGTACTGGAGTTCTAGGCTGGCGTTGTATACTCGTGTGAGGAGAGGCGTTATTATCTCGGCCGCCTCTTTCAGTACCTTATTTTGGATCCTATCGCTACCGGGCGCTTAGTTTGACGCTGGTGCCTTGATGGCTTCCTGGATTTCGCGTTCGGTGATTGATGGGAATGGCAGAGGCCTTGGGAAGGGCGTTGGTTCGGTAGGAATGTCCGAGAGGTCTGCCGCTGCTGGTTCTGGGAAGAGTCTTGCTGGAAGTGCTTTGGCTTTTGCCTCGTTGTCATCTTCGATGGTGCCTTGCCCGTTCCGTATACCTGGCATGAATACTATCCTCTGTGTCCCCCGGTTGCGGATCCATTTGTTCAGTTTCTATAGTCCTTCGATGGTGTCCGTTTTCGAGACTCTTTCCCTGTGTTCATCCGTCATCGCCTGTCGGAGGGTCCTTTTCTTCTGGTTCTCGAGGGCCTTCCAGTCCTCCCGGTCCTCCCGGTCGCCTGTGCTCTTGTACCTCCTTTCTGCGCTTCGTACGCGTCGTATGATATCCGCACACTCGGCATTCCATCCTGGTCTCATCTGTGATGAGCGTTTAAACCTTGGGACTGTCTGTGCCAGGGCTTCCTGAATAGCCCTCGTAAGGTCTTCTGCGGCTGCGTCAATGTGTGCCTGTATATGTGCCAGAATTGGCGCACAATACTGTCCAATACAAGACGTGGTCTCCATGTCCCAAGACATCATGTGCCCTCCTCTTTTCGATCGTTCACCAGGCAGAGCTTGTCGAGATGTGGAGAAGTCAAACTCGAGAGGAAGAGTCGAGAATCGAGGCAGAAAAACGCATCAAGTACAAGGGAACCGCCCGCATCAGGCTCAAGTGGCTACATTTCCAATGGAACCGGCCGAGGGAGCTCGACGGCAAGAATGTCGAGAGACTGAAAGCAGATTTTTCGAAAGGACTGTCGACGGCTTGACGAGCTCAATCACATCCCCGCCGTCACTGATTAGCAATCCCTCGATGCCGCTGAAGCGCTTTCGGGGGTATCAGCGCGGCAACTGGGGAAATATCCGCAGGGCGGGTATCCGGAGCTGGGTTTTCCGGCCGGCTGTCAGGTCGGATGCCTGCACGAGCGACACCGTATCCAGGCGGCGAAAGAGTCGGGGTTAGGGTGGTGGACGGTCGATCTGTACCTCGCAGGTAGGCTCATTCTCTCCGTGGATAATAACAATCCTGACAGACGCCTTGAACAGACATCGACACTAACGTGAAAACATGCCTGGTCGAGGAATATTCCAACGAAAAGAAGCCGACTGATGGCGAGACCTACTGCAAGATCCGTCAGTACCATTTCCAACAGAATTTGCACTTTGAATGGCGGTGGTGGAGCCGATTGAGTCCCCATAAGAAGCGGTGTCTCAAGCAGCTTCTCCGGCACGAGGAGCTGACCGCTGCTTTGGATGCCCTCCGTGAGATCCTCGGGTTGTGGGGAGGCATGAGGCTTCACACGTGGAACACGATATTGGCCATCAAATGCGATGATGTGAGTGGATGTCCTCGCTGGATAACAAGTTTGCTGAAAGCTCGACAGATCATCTTGCACTACCTGTACCATGTCAAAGATATTTGGGGAAAGCTTCTCCAGCACGACGCGAGCGCTATGCAACATGTGGATGAAGCCACCGTCCAAGCTTTGGAGCTTCGAGCACCACGGATATCCACAAGGGACGCTGACGAGTTACAGGGCCAAGTACTCGGAGGGACAATCTTTAGCGCTTTCAGCGAACCAGATCGCGTGGGAATATAGGCGAGGCTGCAGGCTGTGGACGATTAAATTCCTTCCTTGGATGCCCTCGTCAAGAACTTGAAATACGTCAAAGTGTTGTCTGATTGCATGATAAGGCTGGTCAGGCTTTCACCCGGCGACACGGTGTCCACCGCCCTTTACAAGGCTTTTGCCGACATCAATCAAAGACCTGAGCGGGCCGTCATCCAGGTTACAGAATCCAGCTTCTCGTCCAGCCCGGCAAGCTCGGCAGATGGTGCGGATCTAGGCGTTCGCCAGTTGTATGCCTACGCCATGCGCCACTATCTTCAAATGCCCAGGGATCTCAAAGGAAAAGACCTCCTGGCGCGACACACCACTATTGCGGATCGAACGGTACTACGTGAGTTCGCTGATCTCGCCGAACATTTAGGCTTCGAGTCGCCAGAGATTACCGCTCTGAAGGAATATCCCCGGGCGAGGGATGCGAGAAACCCATCAGAAAATTCCAAACCTCTACTCGTCACGGATAGTGTCGGGGTGAAAAAGAAGCGGAGGTGCGGGCTACCGAGCGTGGAGGAATACGTGGAAGATAGCGAGTCTCTCTTCATAAATCACCTACATGAAGTGGATAAGGAGCAAGGCGAGGGCATTACGTCCTTTTCGTCCGGAAGTCCATCTATTCTGCGGTCTTTGGAAAGCCATCACCTCTGCCCTTGGAAGGACTGCATTCGAGGAATAATGCAATTAAATTAGATTAGTATCCGGTATAATTCAGCGATTCAGTCCACTTTAGTTATGGGCCTTAGGAGGAAGCTATAAATTATACGAAAGCCGGGTGAAAGATACTATATAGACTGCATTCATAAGGCCGATTCCCCTAAAGATAAGGACTTGAAGCGACAGCATTACTGGGCCGCAGTAGGTCATAATTTTAAATTAGGAATTAACTTCTATGATATGCTAGGAAATAGGAATGGAAGAACGAACATGAAGATTTATTTAGAGCAGATTTTGAAGTCTATCGTTAAGCCCTGGATTGAAAATCAGGCCCGCTTCGTGCTGGAAGAGGACGGTGACTCCGGTCACGGAAAGGGTAAAAGCAACATTATTAGAAGCTGGAAGAACGAGAATCAACTAGAGCACTACTTTAATTGCCCTTTATCGCCTGATCTATCTCCTATTGAAAACATCCGGCTAGTACTAAAACAGGAGCCTAAGAAGTATCCACACTGGGACGATCAGACCACCAGAGGCTGATCTATGAAGGGTGGGCCAATGTCTCCCAGGAATTCATCAACGATAAGGTAGCTTCCATGCCTGATAGATTTAGGGCTGTAATAGACGGCGAGGGTAAAATGACTGATTATTAAATATATTGAATACATATCTCCAGATAATCAGCAGTAAATTTGGTGATATATTCCCTTTCCCCGGCAGCCACATCGGGAGCGTTAGGCGCCTACAGCAGCGCATTTCCGCGTACCTGCACATCCTTTACGTTTAGAAGGATGTAACCTATACAGTAAATGACCAGCTATGCCGATCGCAGACCCTGTGAAGGCTCCCACGATTACCCGTGGTAGGAACCTAAGACTGCTCTTTTGCTTTTAGAACCCAGCAGATCCACATTATAGCACCGTTAATCACTCCTCAAAACATTAAGTCTGGCTGGTGTAAGGCTGGACTTAACCCAGTCAATCCAGACAGAGTTCTAAATAACATTCACAAGCCGTAGGGTGAAGTGATTGATCCTCAAATTACTAATACAAGCACAGAGCTAATTTCGCATCATGATCTGATGCACACGTGTGACTTGGGAAAGCCTGACTTATCTATGGACCAAGTTTGAACAGGAAACCGCGCTAAACTCTCCTAATAAGTATCGGTTTCAGAAGCTAGCTTATACTACAGAGAAAGCCTTCGCTGACCGTGCTATTATCCTCGACAAGAACAAGTTATTATTTAAGCAAAACAACGAGAGAACAACCCGGTCATCTATTAGGTTAACTATAACCGGCACCGCCATAATCATGACCTACGAGGACGTTATTAAGGCACAGGGAAAGCGTAATCTCAAAGACGCCACTACAATAAACGCGAAGACAGCTGGTCGCAAGAGTTAAAACCTTACCCTCGGTGGAAGCAGGAAATCATAAGTAGAGCTTGATGTCGACGCCCGAACAGATGATGATTCTTTCCCTACCGACAGTTGGATTAGAAAGTGGTGTGAGAACCAAGAGGCTGACGCTCGAACAGCAGGTCTCACCCTCAGAATCTCGGGGGAGAGCCTTAAGAGACAGATGGAGTCGGTGGGATTTACCAACATTGTTGTCCGGGAGTTCAAAATCCCAATCGGTCCCTGGCCAGAGGATGTCAAGCTGAGGATTATGGGAGCATACCAGCTTGTTGCTATGCTTGAAGGTCTTGAGGCTTTAACGCTGCGGCTATGGACCAGGCACCTGGGTTGGAGCATAACGGAGATCGACGTTGCTATGGCTAAAGTAAGAGGTGAGTTCAGACGAAAGGATATACATTCCTATTGGCCCCTGTGAGTGACATTCCTATCGCCCATCTGACGTTTGCTGCTCACCGCTTAACCAGATATGCCGTATTTGGACAGAGGCCGATAGGACCCCAGGACCACTAGTCCGTACTTGATCACGGTCGCGGGGATTGATGTAATTCTGCCAGCATTGGGCTCAACGTGGGGACTGGACGACGGCCATTGAGATGTAGTCGTTGGCTGTAAAAGAGGATGTCGGAGCGGAGCGAACGTCGCTTTCATAGACAGTTTTTCATGCCTATAATAGACCGTAAACGCATCATTCAATATATTCAGCGAACCAGAGAATCAGCATCCCCTGGTGAAGGCTTTTGTCCATCCCCAACTTTGACTTTCTGATTCACCCCACCTGCGAACATGGGCAGCAATTCTGGAATTAGGAATGATATGCACTACAAGTCTCTCAGCGGCCGGTGCGTGCTTCTACTTAAGCGGAGCGCCCTGCCCCTTCCTATGTTTGGGCAACACTGCATCCAAAATGACTTTAAAGAAAATCCTGCTAGGCCCTACATACCTAGGCTTTGTGGATTCGGAGGACGACGCAAAACTCCTGATCAACACCTATGTGGAGTTACAACTATTCTGTGCTTCTCAGCAACTCGAGAAGCAGGAGTTAGCCAGCTTGATTCGAAGCGGACACGTACTCATTTACGAAGTGAACGAAGACGGCGTGGATCTCTGGAGTAACGGTGATGATTAGACCTTGATTGGCTTCGATAAGAGCATCCGTATTTGTCGAAATTCTTCCACGCCAACGGCATTGATGAGGAAAGAATTCGGCATGGCGGTGGGAGGGACTTATTATGGTCTGGCCGCGTATTATACCGAAAAGGACGTCAAAAAGAATCACGCGGTGAGTAGCACCAATAATGTTTTATAGTGTTATGACTGATTTGATACAGAAGGATAGCAGTGGGCTGAAGCATAAGCACAAATTGGATCCAAACATGTCCAGGGGTCCTTGGGAGATCATCCGCCTATCTCCAAAGGATACCGAGAACCAGGTAGAAATGCACAAGCTCGAGGAGTTCACCGTCTATGACATTCCTTACCATCGGCAACAAAAATACGGAGGGCTCGAACTCGTTATCACGCAGTCAAACCTTCCAAGACTGCGGAAGGTTATAGGCCATCATTATCACATCGAATGCCTAGAAGATCTGACGAAACCCAACTCTAGGGAGGTGAATGTGTATGGCATGCAGAAAGCAAAAGCGATGGCTTGCCGTAGTTTTCTCGAAACCGCGGTGGAAGCTGAGCTCACCGGGCAGGGTGAAGGATATATGTAGCTTTATCGTGATATGGCGAAGTCATCCGGCCTTAAAGGAAGGCTTGGGAGGATGCTTCGGATAGAAGACATGGGTGAAGAAAGCAGTGAAGAGGATGACGACGATTACATCATTTTGAGAACTACTATTTAATGAAAGGAAAGAGCGAGCACTTACGAGCGGGTACTAACGGTGTACCGAATATATATTAATTCATCGTAAAAAGTGCGTTGTGAGTCTTGGTCGGTTTGGTCCAAACTTGTGCTGCTTGACCTGCTATTCCAAGCCGGTTACGAGGGTGGCTGATGATCTCATGAGACACTGGATGCGCTCAGCTTTCGGTGCCTCCAGGAAACCATGCACTCTCGAGATTTGACGAGTCATTGAAGACAGAGACCACACTTTTCTAGCCAGAGCCGGTACCTAGTCCCGGCGGGAGGGATGTTCGTTGTTGGCGCATATACAGCAGCGACTTTGCGTTCGCCAGCTCACTCTAAGCCCTCTATGTATACTTCTAACGCACCCTGTATTAATAGCTCTTCTCCATTCTTCTCCTATCAATCATCTTTTTGACCTCCCATTCCTCCTGGTCAAGTAGTGAAGCTCCCGTTCCGAATTGCTTGGAAAGCAGGGGAGTAGGAACTCTTAAAGGACTTGCGACCGTCTCTGCTCTGTGGTCGTCTTCGCCACGACCCGCCCACATGGATGCTGGGGCAGCGACCGGTCGGGAAAGGCAGGGGCATCCACGCAATCGAAGACCTCTAGCCCTCATGTGGGAACTCAGGGTACGCGCCGGTCCGATCTCTGGTCCAGTGCTGGTGGCCTTGGTGAAGACGCCACGTTCGTCGGCAATGACGCCGTCATCTTTCAGCATAAGTGGGTCGTCTGTAATTATATTAGAAGGAGAGGCTGGGGCGCTGCTCAGAGGTACGGAAGCGGGTGCTTACCTTGACTATGACCAGGCCCGCTAGAGGGACTTGAGCTTGTAGAGCTCTCGCGATAATAGAAGTCTGGTAGACGCAGAGGTCGTTTAAAGACAGGCAGTAGTTGCGAACGACTTAGTGCGAGAGCCTAGTTATAGACGGTATTATCTATCTCGCCGATGATGTCTTCCGACAGTTATCACTCGCGGCCCATAGCGAGAAGGGCCTGGGGACTAACCTGTACGTCGGACCTCCTCCGCCGTGCGCTTGGAGGAAGCTCGAACGCTTCTGGCCGTCCGGTCTACACGTGGTGTATCACCAACTTTAATGTACCCGTCACCTTTGTCTGCCTTCTCTTTTCCATCACTGAAGGGACTAAGTTCGATGTCTTTGAGGGGACTGCCACCTATTTCCGTGTGTATTTTAGATATCAACGAGAGGGCGGTCTCGATAGACTGTGCTGCTGCTAAAGGGGGAGGTGGTGGAGGTGGAAAGAGGCGGTAGTGGCGGAGGGGACAAATATGGTGAAGGAGGTGGTAGTAGACTGATTTGTCTTCTCGCGAAGAGCGATAGGCCTCGATAATAGAATTCTCTTATTGGTGAACTCAGCTAGCCAGCGGTTCTCTTACGTTTATCTCTTTCTCTGCTCGGTCTGGGCATGGGACTATTTTCGTAGTCGTTCGGGGTGGGATGCTCAATGGCGCCGTCCGCTCTCTTACTCTCGTAGTCGACGCTTGTCGCCGTACGCTGTGGCACCTGTGCTTCTCCGGTATCGCGCAGTAACTCCTAGGAGCGGGCCCAGGAGTACCAGCCAGCTAATCGAGCCATGTCTCCGTTCATCTTAACCAGCAGGATCTCCACTCTGCGCCTCGAGACCTCCACATCAACATTTGCCACCTGGCGACCGGTCTTAAGTGAGAGCCGTCATACCAAGCAGGCCCTTGCCTCTATGTATCGAACTACTGGGGATGGTTTTTGCAGCTACTAGCCTTCGATAAGTCACCTTGCAGACTCAGACTCCTTTATTCTGAGTTGTCAGATGGAAACGCCTAAGGCTTGCAAAACCTCGTTGCGGTCTAACTGTATGGGATCGCCCGACCGTCAACGCCCTCTTCCACAACTTTCTTCGTCTTGGCATCCCGCCATCGAATTCCGCAGGCAGAAGATTCCTTCATCTTAGTATATAATATGATTTTCCTCGCACTCGGATCATCTAGACTTCTTCTTTACACACCTCGCTACGATCGCTAGAAACAAACAGTATTTTTCCACCTACGAACCTCTACTACTTAACACTAACTTCCATATATTCCGCGATGGCGGAAGTCACGAACCCTAATACATTACTTCATGCTACGCCACAGTCTACTATAGCTGACGAAGCACCCTCTATCAAGCGCGTCTTTTTCAGACTTAAAGCAAACCTTAATAACTGGACTCCCGTTCAGATTATCAACCAGTATCTCGAACCAATAGGCTTGCTACTGGCGAAGAACTTTATGGAACCGCATTGGATTCATGAGCAGCCTCAGGAAGATACGAGAATCTACCACCTGATTCTAGACGTCAACTCTACTGCATCAAGCTCTGATGTCAAGATTCAGGAGATACCTCATGAGCTCTATCGAGTACACTTCAAGGAGGGCGAACGTACTTGTAACCCGTATGTTTTTAATGGTTCATTCGCCTTTATATACTGATAAGTAGACAGGAGTTTTAAGCGGCTACAGGGTCAATGGTTGAAGATTGCAATGTCCTATTCAAATAGCTATTGGTGGGGTGATAGCAAAGTAGGCACGGCGCCCTAGTGGCAACACTGCTTTAATCCGACTTCAAAGTTTGTGGGGAGAACACGTCGCTACACGTTCCAATCACTCTTTGTTCTTTCCGTCCTATATACGCTGTCCCGTTACTTTTCGTTAGAGTAACCGGGTTCCACCTTTGCCGTTTCATGCCTATTGCCTGCTATAATAGGTCCATGGAATCCTGAGTATGGAACCATTTAGCCAACGTCCTAAGATGCTAGAGTGATTAAATACCTTATGATTCGTCCGCCCCTACCATTAAGAACCTTGTAAGCTTTGGGGTGTGTGGCCATTATAAGGAGGGCACTTCCTAGGCTTGTCACGATCTTGATTGTCAAGTGTTTATAGCAAGTCCCGCTGTTTTCCAGATGGCGGCAGGCAGGTGGTCTTGTTCCTCCGTGCAAGTGCGCATGACAGGATTTAGTAGAACACCTAATGTCCATAACCCGCGTAATGGTGCATTTGCTTGTCGCACATCTAGATAAAATTCGGAATGTCAGCCTTGCCGACTATAGAGCTGTGGGAGGATTGAATAAACATACGATTCCTGAAGGCGCTAGGATATATAGCGGAGACTAATAGAGTTCAAGCTATAGTGAAGGCTCTCGTGAAGTTAAGGGAGTTCGTGATCCGCTAAGATAGATTCGAGTAGTGAGTAAGGATAGTTGGATTAAAGAAGTCGGATTGATTGACTTACTATATAGTGTTGCGGCGCTAACCTTCCCGGAGATTAGTTACTTTAGTGCTTGCAACATGGATTTTAGTTCGGGGACTTACGAATGGCGCCTTACCGTAATAGTCACGCGGTCTGGCCGCGCGGTCAGATCGCGCATATGGCTGAGAAACGGAAGTGGCTTGCCACTTGGCTAGCCTGTTCGCCGATCCAGTGGATCCCTCCGTAACGACAACCTCTCTTGCTAAATGGCATTCCGTTTCATTGTGCTAATATATAGCTATCTATAATCTTCTTAACCAATTCTATTCATTAGAACGTAGAGAAAGCTCCAAAGAAATAACACAAACTACACCCTCATATCATGCGCTCGTAAAGGATTAGATGCTTAAACATAACCATGATCTGAAAATCTATATAAATCCTAACCAAAAAAACCATCGCTGAGACGATATCACCCCTGGACTTGTCACTTCTGTTCCTGTTTCATCGTTGAGCTCTTGGACAGTCTGTCTCTTCCTTGCCTGAGAAGTATCCTCGTTCGGTCTTCGCTTGGAGTGTCCCCCAACCTGGCTTTGACTTAATTCTCGAGCTCGCTCCATAAAAATCCGGATTCTATTATAGTCTAATCCTAATTAACCCGCCAACGCTCGATGCGTAATCTCGGGGTTCCTATTAACGGCTACCTCCAATGGTATCGGTAATCTTGAAGAACTGGTTGAGTTTCCACTAGAGTCTTCTGAGTCGCTATCTCCCTCCAGGCTATAAGTGTCTACCTCCTAGTGCTCAAAGTCTCGGATTTGGTAGAATCGTAGCAGATCCACCATTTGATGCCCTGGATCTCGTAAGTCGATTTCTGGCATGTTCTCGGCCTACTTACATCATGCAGGCGGTCAAGGCGAGCGAGAACTTTGTTCACGAATTCAACGGCACGAACATTATTAACTTCGTGATAGACAAACGCTAGAATGTTCATGCGTTTCTTATTATCGGCGTTGGAGTTTAGGTGGCATAGATATAATCAGCCTTTAATATAACTGTCTCATATCAAATGGCTATATAATGCTCGAGTCCTCTTCGCTCGTTGATTAATCATCGGCTGCTTTCGGCATTTCCTACAGCCCGAACCAATTCATCGAACGCGTCCTTGTGAGATACTTTGGTTACTTACTACAAGTGTGTCGGGTTCCATCTATCGGGTGTGTTGTCTAAAAGGTACATCAGCCTCTGCTACAAATGCTGCGCAACCACCAAGGAGGTCTCAATTCATCCGATGTAGTAGCTCGAGATTTCAATGATGGGGTAGCCTCTGAGCTTGGCACTATGCAAGGTCAGACCTACTATGACTCCAGCAATGCGTTATAAGGATGCATGCCAGCTCGCAGCAGCTGCGCAAGGTCATGCTTTTCCCTGGTTGACCGTGATCACGGATTGGCACTAGGGCTTCTCAGAGATATCCAATGCTGTAGTAACAGCCCGCCCTCTCATATCCTTATAGACCCCGCGATTGCTTCTTTCAATAGAGCCGTCATCGTTTGTATTTTATAGGCACATGGAGCTAATATTGCCAGCACCACACTCCCAACCAAAGTCTTCTTTGCACGCACAGGTAGGTCTGAGTCAGAAAGGCGGGGGTTGACAAATCGCCGAGATCGGGGAGAATCGTCTCATTAGAGAAATGTAATTGCAAACGCCTTAGAGATCCTCATGTACACCAACGGAGGCTTCAAGGAAACCTATGAGATACTCGTGAGAGTCCTTTATATCACTTCCCACGCTAGAAATGTTTTTCGGGCGAATCAAAGCACTGGCTGATAGCTCGCAGGCGGACAGATATTACGGGCAAAAAGGCATTTTAAACCCTCCTATTTTGGACAGAATTCTGAACCGATATTTCAAGAGGCCCCGGCAGGGCTAATATTCATGTTAGCTCAGGATAAGACGGATAATGAGAAAGGAAATAACAAAACAACGGTCTTACCTCTCCATACCCATATCTAAGATTTTTAAGTAATTTTGCCTTCTCTCTCCTCGACAGCCATATAATCAAAATGGGATTAGATGATAATCTAATTGATAAAAGCCAAATAGTCATTATATTATGAATCCACACGCTTTCTAGACCTTTTTAAGTCTGCATTTCCTCTCTCCACGCTTGGTCTTGTCAGCCATATTAGTGGTCACTCCTCTCATATTTCTGATACCTACCTTGCCCCACCACCGCCTGACAGATGCCGATGATCGTTCTTGGGAATTTTGTCCTCAATGTGTTGTTCACGTAGGGCACGCATCTTGCGGGCTAGTTGACGTCTAGCTGCGCTTCTTGAGCCGGAAGGTAGGCGGGGACTACATTTCATTGTGAGTGCCATCGCTGATTTTAACTTGGGGAGTAGGGAACTTGTTAAAAGGTACGTAAAGCCCGTTATTAGAACTTATCTTTCAGCTCACCTTATTTTAACTCCTTAAATTGGATCGCTTGGGCGAAAATCCGCAAATTTTTCAGTTGGTAAATTTGGATTCTCGGCTTCCAAACAGAGCAATAAGTAGTATATGCTAAATGGTACTCAATAGTATTGTAACAAATTAATGGTGATTAGACTAAATCTAAGATAAGAACAAAAGGTATTCGAGTATAGTCACTAAATTGAGATTTTTGAAGAAGAATAATATACCGGACCTCACGTTTAACGACGAAGGCGCTAGGTTTACATGGTCCTAACCGAATCTGTGAGTGAGCGGGGTCGCTATGCTCCCGAATGATGTGGCAGGGACTTGGGCATTCTCTGTAACCGCTTTGAGAGGACTTCTAGGGCCTATACCCTGCATCCTAATGACTCCTATTATAGATATCACTGCGAATCCATCGGTCTTCTATAGAGGCCGAGACTACGAAAGGTAAAGTATACACGTTAGTAATCGACTGATTCGTTCCTCCCTCTAACTACCTCCATCCATGTTTAAACGGATCTTAAAAGGCTTATAAGCGGGAAACGCCGGCGAGACTAGCTAGTGTAACACGGGTAATCTAGTAAATCACCCGCAGGCAAGTTTAGTCAGGTGATCTGGACCTAGTAGCTAAAGCAAGGAAATATTGGCGCCTATCTATTATACGTTTATAGTGCGCCCTCATCTTAAGGCGTAGACGGTATAACGCCTCTAAATTTAGCGTATTATAGATGGTCTGATCCTTCGACTAATAAAGGCATGGAAGCGCTTAGATACCATGACGGGGACCTGCTATGTGGAGACTTCCGATGCTCGACAAGATTATCCAAGAAAGGCTTATTATAACTCGGCTGCTTATAAACTACCCTTGGCGTACTAGGGGCTCGTTTTACTACTGCGTATGAATTAACCTTTACAACGTCTCCAGTCTATTCTAATAGGTAACTAGTCTACTAACCTATTATAAAGAGATATATAAGTAGATAAATTAGATAATTAACTACTAGTCCTTACTAGTCCTAATTATTAATTAAAGAAGATATAATCCTCCTTCTATAGGAATTATACCTTTAAGAGGGAATATACTTAAAGAACTACTAGCTTCTAGTAATACTTTGACTAGATAGATATCTAAGATTATTAAACTAGTATATTAAAAATATTAATAGAGGAAGGTATATTTTATAAGCGTATTTAACCTTTAGTTATAACTAGCTAGGTATCTACTTATAAGATTTTATTATAAACGTAGTTAATTTAGTAGTATAATATAGAAATGCCTTATAAGGCCTACCTAGACCGCTAGGTCTAACTAGGGCTGTAGGATTTAATAGAGTTAGAGGAGCTAGTAGTAATAGCTACTAGAATTTATCTAATATTAGCTATCTTTATTCTTTTCTTAATAAGGTATATAAGGAAGGCGAAGTTATTATTATAAATTATAATATATACTACTATAATATTATAATATAAAAGACGTCCCATCTCCTTAGTCCGAGTTTACTATTCTCTTACTTCTAGGCGTAGAATAGGCGTCTTCGTGTAATGGATAGTTCCTGCTGGATAGATGATGCGCTACGCTTGCTGTGATTCGTTCCAAAAGAGTAAACTTGTCATTATCCGACGGGCTATATTGGCACCGATCTTGATCACTTACTGGTTAGGAGAAGTGGTTAGTCGAGGAAAGTTGGTTGTCAAGCTTGAAACTTCCAATGCACTACTTGTGGATGTTCGGGTTACGGCGTGGATATCAAATCCCATTGCAGCTTTCTTGCTGAATATGATTTGGAGTGAAGGGCCGTTGAGGAATGACCCGGACGCTAGACCAGTCACAATAAAAGGGCAGTACGATATGCACGGACCCAGCTCAATACCTTTGGGAAGCTATTTTAGTCATAAAAAGTAGAGATCGCTAAAGCCATAGGGTTATCCCTCTAGGAGGAGCCTATAGGATCATCATACTATCACCTCTCAATATCTATGAGTACTTCCAACATGTACACTGATAGATTAGATCTCTACGGACGCTACGGACTTCCCCTAAAGCAGCGTCGATGATTAAAACCCTCGCCTCGCCTTCTTCGAAAGTATGAAAGAGTCTTCCCGAAACCCGACAGCTCGTGGCCTATAAGCCACGTATATATATCACTTACGATAATCGTCATGTGACTAGATTCCAGCGAAGGGTGTAATACCAATAATTTACACGCGTAGGTAACACTGTAATCATATCCGCCTCCTCTTATTTCACGCTTCCACTTCCGCTATCACACGACTCTTACCTCTGGGCTCTATAGAATATTGCCTTTGGGCCATCCGTTCTCTCTTGACAGGTCTTCTGCGCGGGCGCGAAATAGAGGCTATACTCAATCAGTTTAATTTGTAGCAGAGGAAGGCCTGCCGACTAATTTTTGGTATCCCACAAAACGTCGCCTCCTTCACACCAATCTTGACCATTTCGGTACCTCCCCAGCTCGAACGACCCCAAAAGCTTACGGTGAGCTTAGGCGGGATCCGGTCAGAGGCGACAAACACGGTCCGAGAGGCTTCCCATCTTAGCGTGGAAACTTTGGGTGGGAAAAGCAGATTGTCGGGTACGGGGGCCAGATTCCGACAGGCTTCCCATCTTAGCGTGGAAACTTTGGGTAGGAAAAGCAGAATGTCGGGCATGGGGGCTAGAGTCCGACTGCCCTCCACGGTAGCTGAGAAAGCATGCGTATGAAGGGAGGCAAATCCACCGTCCCATCCTGAAGGGAACCAAGGAAAGACTGAGATGGTGATAAAAAGAAACGAGTAGGGGTTACTAAGGGCCGTTATAACGGAGATATAGGGCTGAAATCGCAGCTTCGTTGCCATTCTTTTGCCCTGTCAGAGGGAGCTTATATTGACTTATGGAAGATAGAAAGGGGGAAGGCAACGGTTTATAAGAGGACAAACTCCATTTCTGGAGGCTAGCATGTCCATCGAAGCACAGCCCTGATGCATACCTGAACAGCGGCTGTGCAGTATCACCTGCACTCTCAGCCTTCGGTTCTGTGCAAGCCTGAGGCGGCGACGGCCTATCAATTCCAATGTTGTGCATTACATGATTCAATGCCTATGCGCCTACCCTTGCACGATCTGCCTAATGGCTGCATAGACTCTCTTGCCGCCCGAGAAATGGCTAGACCTCAAAGATCTTTTAGAACGACTCGCAGGACGGGGATCGGCGGATCTGAAGTCAAGGTCTTGAGGTGGTAGCCATGTTGCGGGCGGCTAGTAGTGATTTGATCCGGATGCTACGAATCTAATGGCTACTGGCGCCAGAGTCGAGACACTATAAGTAGAGACGGAAGCTGAATCCGGGATTTAGTACCGTAGCAAGTTAGAAATCGACGATTGGAGTAGTGTTGGAGTAAAAATAACGACCGTAGGCGGGAGATGGTCCGAAGCTTTGAGTAGATATTTCGGTACCGCGGTACAGGAAACCCCTAGCTTCTTAGAGGTGGCGCGCCTTATATCGCTGCTAGATGCTGGTCAAGTCGAGTATACCGTACGATCCTTGTTCAAGCTTGGGGATATGTAACTATCTTCGCACCGAACGAGACATATATGTTTATGTGCGACCATCATATTAAATGCAGCAGGGAAGGCTTCCAGATACAGCTTGATACTGAGATTAGGTTTTTGGAAAAGAGAAAGTATAGATTTAAACTAATTTGGACTTGACCGGCTGAGCCTCGCGATAACATGTGGTTATGGCTCCCCGTGATCTTTTCACGCCCACGCTCTTCATAATTTCGAAAGAGTGTCCTGTATTAGCGCTGTCACCGTGAATCTTGTTCGTGTTCGTCCAAAAATCGGCTGGGGAAGTGTCTAGGGTTACGCCCGTACCTTACCCTTGCTAGCTTGAGCTCGCGAGTTAAAAGTCCTAGCACAAAAACTTCTTTCACCTCCAGCTGATAGCAACGGCCCATTTCAACTCGGCCCTAAGAGGGAAGGAGAACTCAATATTAAAGGGAAAGCGGGTAATTACCGTCTATAATCGTATCTTCATGTACGTGAAAAGCTCCTAGTTTCTTTATTCCTATGCATTAACCATATAGAGCACCTTATAATAGAGCTATAATAGATATATAATCCGCTCTTTTCATACCCAGCTTGATAAGATGCTAATCTACCGTCTAACACTTTAAAGGTAGCTAAAAGGTCAATTCATACCGTGTTTTTAGTCTGCAGTAGTAAGGTTGAGACAAGCATTCCAATAACCTAACGCTTACGCTCCGACTAGGAATTCATGCATGGCAGCCAAAACAGGGCTCAAATATGGGTCCACCGAAAAGATCGTGAAAGCGAGCCCCTAGTACGCCAAGTGTAGTTTGTGAGCAGCCGAGTTATAGTAAGCCTTTCCTGAAAAGTATAAAAAATGGATGATATCGTTAGATGATGATGAGTAGTATTGTTGACTACTAATAGATGTGGTTGATTAATTGTACAGAGAAACACTGCAAAGAACACGCAAGAAATCTCTACTAGTTTGCCAAGGCCTAGTCACGTGATGATTCACGTGACATACCGAAGTTGACCCGGCCTGAAATCCAACAGCCTTTCTTGACGATCTTATATTGGAAATAAGCCCTTCTGCCAAGATAATAAGCGAGTGGCCACGTCTACAAAGTCTTGTTATCTCGTTACCTTATTCCTAGACACCTTTTCAGATATCTAGAATAGTTAATGACAGCCAAATCATCTATCATACCCCTAATATCGTTCAACGTCTTATCGAGCATCGGAATTCTCTATATAGCAGGTCTTCGTCATGGCCTCTAAGCGATTCCATGCCTCTATTAGTTGAAGGATCAGACCGTCCATAATGCGCTAAATTTGGAGGCGTTATACCGTCCACGCCTCGAGATAAAGGCGCACATAAAGGTATAATGGATAGGCGACAACATTTCCTTGCTTTAGCTGCTAGGTCTAGATCACCTAACTGAACTTGCCTGCGGGTGATTTACTAGACTACCCGTGTTACACTAGCTAGTCTCGCCGGCGTTTCCCGAGTTTAAGCCTTCTGTTACGGGTAGCTACTAGGGTCATCTGAGGAAGACGACCACCCGAATCCGTTTAAACATGGATGGAGGTACTTAGAGATGGAACGAATCAGTCGATTACTAACGTGTATTCTTTACCTTTCGTAGTCTCGGCCTCTATAGAAGGCCGATGGATTCGCCGTGATATGTATAATAGGAGTCGTTGGGATGCAGGGTATAGGCCCTGGAAGTCCTCTCAAAGCAGCTACAGAGAACGCCTAAGTCCTTGCTATATTATCCGGGAGCATAGCGACCCCGCTTACTTATAGATTTAGTTGAGACTATATATACCTAGCGCCTTCGTAGTTAATAGCGAGGTCCGGTATATTTTTCTTCGAAAATCTCTAATTAGTGACTGTACTCGAATACTTTTTATCTGGATTATATATTTAGTCTAATCACGAATGATTTATTATAATACTATTTAGTACCATCAAGTATGTACTACTTATTACTCTATTTGAAAACTAAGGATATAAATCTACCAACTGAAAAATTTACGGATTCTCGCCCAAGCGCTCCATTATTAAGGAATCAAAATAAGTTAAGCTGAAAGATAAGATATAATAACGGGCTTTACGTGCCTTTTAATAAATTCCCTACTCCCTAACTCCAAATCGGCGATGGCACTTATAATAAATTATGGTCCCCGCCTACCTTCCGGCTTAAGAAGCGCAGCTAGACGTTAACTAACCCGCGAGATGCGTGCACTACGAGGTTCTAGAGATATCAGATAATGATATCGACTGCGCCGCTAGGGCAGTCCTCTAATTCCATGCCTGCTAAGACAGGGTTAGCGACAAGCGATGAGATGCTCCGATATAAACAGAGTTGCTTCCTTACTACTTTCTATCGGCATGTCCATCCCCCCTTAACAACATATGGAAGCTGACGCATGGTACGACAGTATCAAGCGTCAGACACGGTTAGACTATATGGCGAAAGAGATGGGAATGTCTCGGCAGGATGTAATAGAGATCTACGAGACGATTAATTCGGCAATATTAGATGATAAGATAACACCGTTGTTCCCAGCTTAATAGGCGACCAAGGGCCCACCACCTCCTCCACCTCCGTCACCGCTGGGAAGGGCGGGCCACTTACGGCCTGGCAGCTGTGCTTTAGGACAATTACCTGCGACGAGTACCCCGTGCGGAACATATATACCATTCAGTCGTGAATACGGCACCACCTCTTCTGGGCAGTAGACGCTTGCCTCCGGGCCAGTGTACCAGGCACACCACAGGGAGCTTCTGCTAGGTATTCAGGATGTTGATTGTTAGCGCGACAGGGATTGGGTTAGTAAGGACAGCATGAGAAAAGTGCGTGCCAAGACGCTAACATTGTCTTGCTGGACATCGCACTACTTTAGGCCTGTCCGTAGAAATAAGTGCGTATGGGGACTGTGGGAAGGGGACCGTCCGTATCCAAGTTGTATGAGTGATCTATAGCCTAGTAAAGTCAACGATTAGGGCGGCGTAAGAGCTTATCGTCTAACCAGGCAACCTTCCGAGACTTCTTCTCGTTCAAATCGCCGTATGCCACGTCAGGATACAGGTTTCACCGTAGCCAATGAGTCTGACAGCATTAGTTTTCCTGTATCAGGATCTTATAGTCATTCGCTCGCATCTAACAGGCCAGGATTACACTGATCCTTGATCTGTCGCTTCCGTGGATTGACGCTGGGTGTTATTTACTAACCTCCTATAATTGAAATTTTATCCTGAAACGCGTAAGTAGAGATGTGAAGGTACTGGTCTTACAAGTGGACGTTGATGGGCGAGGCTATAACTCCTTAGGCCCGGACTTGATCAGCTGTCCCCTGTCCCCATAATTGACTGCCGGCCTAGTTCTACCTCGATAGTTCGCCTTGTCGCCTTATGTAATGTGATGCGGCTCTAGGCCAGCTCTGATTTAAAGACCAGTCTGCAGTGACCTTCCAAACTAGCTTTCTAAACTACTTTCCAACTCTGGTCACTTATAGGTTAGACACCGTGGGTTTTCGTCCGGCGAGTACTAAGAAAACTCTGGCTTCGCCTTTAAACTCGTGTAACCGTAACTAAGAATGACTTATTAAGGTTCGTCGCCGCTGTGTTATTATTGCCCCACCAATCCGATATGTTCACACCGTCCAGTCCATCGATGAATCCTCGAAAAGCCGTTCCTCAACTGGAGGACTCAAGTCAAGATGGCCTAGAGGTCCGTGATTGGGGATCCGGTCGCAGGAATTCAATAGTAACCGGTAGTAGGGATGAGCTTGAGGCGAATATGCCGCAGCAGTGCCTGCCGAAACTGTGAGTACTCATTATTCTACAAAATAGCCTGCATTGCTCTAGCTTACACATCGCTGACTTCAATTTCAAGCCAATCTAGGCATCATCGAGCTGTCACTAACAACGATCCTGCGCTGAAGGTAAATATTAGGGAAGGGGCCCCCAGTTCCCTAGCTCGCCAGTCTCCGCCTGTAGAAGACTAGTTTAGGCAAGATCCCAGCGAAGAGCCAGAGATGTTGCATCAACTAGAAACAAGGCCTATATCCTATAAGCAGTTGGTGGTAGAGATTAAAGGAATATATACTAGCTTAGTTATAATAGAGTTTTAATATATAGAGATTGACGAAACGTAATCAGCTGCCGCCTAGGAGAAGGACCTAATAAGAAAGACCGAATTAAGGGATAACTAGTGGCAGTCACTTATTACCCTTTATAAACAGGTATATCCCTAGGAATTATACTCTAACCACGTATAGAGGACTAAAAACTAATTATCCCTCTGCGAGTCCAGCGTTAAGTTAATTAGCTGCTGAGTATTTAATACCGACTCGTTTCTGGCGCCACGGAATTCATGCCTTCTTAGAAGTCCTACGGTATAGTTTACCCGAGTTATTAGTATATATGTTGGCCTTTATCTATATTACCTACTCTTTAATAGCCCTTTTATATGAAACGACGTCTTATTTTAAGGACATATGAATTAAGTGTCTTGGTAGGGTCTGCTCTATATCCGATAAAGGAATGATTTAGCTTACTATTTCTGAAGGTGATCTCGGAAGATATCGAATGGCCATCGAAGATGCCGAGCCTAGGGACCGGGAAGTTTGTAGTAACGTTGCCTGTTTTTAGTATAATAAAGCAGCTGACAAGGACCGAATATTAAGCGCCTATACCATCATTTAGCTATTCTAGCACGCCTTTATTCCTTGGAGCAGCTTTCGCTGTATACCCGGTCCCTTACTTGCGTGGCTCCGTTCGAAAGCGCTAGAGGGAGCATCATGTCCCTGTTTAATTCAGTCCTTTAAGCTAGGGTTACCGTTCATCGACGATCTTTTAAGCGCCTCTTTCTTCACGCTCATGCCATTCTTTTCACTGGCCAAATACCGGGTTCTGCTGAAAAGTTTGATATGACTATCGATGAGCTTGATAAGACTATCGATGAGCTCGAGAGAGATGATCTATTTAATAAGTATATTACTAAAGTCAAGACCAGATTCCGGCAGAATAGAGCGTTTGCAGCGATCTCTAATATCGCTGCCCTCTTTAAATATGGCACTTCAAAACAGGGCGTGTTAGAGGCAAGGCTACGTCTTGCCTACGAGAAGGCCTAGATATTAACGGATAAATCTTTATAATCTAAGCCTAGTAATTTAATACGGCTTAAAGATCCGTCCACCCCTAAGGAAAATACAAACCTGGAATTTAGTACGCTTATACTATGGAATAATACTCGTTAATTTTTATGATACGATCATCTAAGATTGCCTTTATTACCTTCGGGATATCTTTAAACCGCATAACTAACTAGAATACTTATCCTCTAGTATATATATACCTCTTCTTCATCTGGAGCCTTACTATAGTTCAAGAAGCCTAGAAACCTTTCGTAGAAGATAGAGCCTAGATAATTATTAAAAGAGACATCCCTTAGTCTACTATTTATCTCTCTCTTAACACTATAGCAGCGAAACTTAGCTCCCGCCCTTCGAGGATCTATGCCTAGGAATTCCCATAATAAAGCGGAGAGTGAACTCGGCCGCTACCCGAGGACTATCTACTTCGTAGACAGATATATTTATAGTGGTACTTTCCCCGTACTTAGTTCGCGAATACCTCGGTCGATAATAACGAGAGGACTCTTAAGCTATCGGCTATAGCTCAGCTTCGAATGGAACGGATCTTGTGGCTTAGCTATCGCATAGCATCAGTTCGTTATACCATCTTGAGATGAAATGACGTAATTTACTAAAAATTTAGGTAAACCGATGGATACGATTCGACGTAGACACAGAATCTTTTATAGCTATAGACTACGTGGTAAATAAGCTTAATATCCAAGTAAAAGCCGAGCTACTATCCGCAGATTTAGATACTATTATAACCGATGTCGGTACTATAGATAATACTCCTTGAACACTTAGTACGGCTTTATCAAGATTCCTACCAAAATCGTGGTGTTAATGAGAAGCTTGCGGAGTAATCTAGTCGAGAGAGGTACAGCGTTAGCGAATAGCTGCGATATACAGACAGCCTTCATATTTCCTAGCATAATTTAGACCCTCTTAACATCTTAATAAAAGCCGTCATTATTAAAGGCGGCCTTGACTATTATTATTAGCACAACCCTCATCATATTAGAGCGCACGGTGGTCCTATTTCTCACTCTCTACGCTTGGGGTTAGGAGTAAATTTCTTGTGTAACGTAATACTGGATCTTCCTATATTAAATAGAGTGAACCAAACTTTTTAAAAAGCAAGAAGTAGATAGGTCCGTTCTTCACGCTGTCTTTACTGCTTTCGTCGCTATATACTCGTGCGTCGCACGATTATTTACGAATAATTTAGATTCAGGGTTAGATACTATTCTTCTCAAAATTGTAATAAATATATAGTCCTAACACTAAGCTACCTGACTTTCTCTCTGTCCAGAAACACTTCTAAGACCCTCCTCCTACTCGGGCGAAAGAAAAAGGAACGCTTTCAACCTCCGCATATTACCCAGTCATACTCTTCCTTTACACGAATTATATCCGCCAGCAGATATAGAGACGTAGCCGTACCATGATATTCATTATCGTGTTCTCCTTGCGGCCTCTTTATTTACACCTCCCCTAATATTTCCCCCGTGAGAAGCTTCGCTTTCATCGCCACTATCTCTAGGTCTAAGAGCTGAAAATCACCTACGTGTTAGCTCCTCCAAATTTCTCTAAATTTAATCTTTATTTACCGGAAATACTAACACTTCTTCCATCTTTGCCTCGCAGTGCATTAGTAGTCTTGCGTCATTTAGGCTACCTTCGATAATTGTTTTATTAGATAGTGTCGGCTAGCTAGAATCTACTTCGCCGAAATGCCGATAAAGCCTTTCGTAACGTATTTAAGATATACCTTAGGCGTCTTAAGTAACCGTTTATATCCCTCTAGTAATAAGAATACCCTCCTTAATACTATAAGTAAATACCTTACTAAATAAGTTAATACTAAGAATAAGAGGTAGATAACTTAGATTAACAGGCCCCTAAGAAGGCTAGTAAGAGAGGCCCCTATATAGTATAAGTACTAGTTCTTAGGCGCTAGGGGCGCTATTCTATAATATAATATTATAGTTAGCATAAATCTTAAGCTAAGAGTAATATTATTTATATATTAATATTAATAGTAATTTATATAAAGAATATTAATATTACCTAGTACTTAATAAATATACAAGTTAATAGATTATATATATAACTATAAAGACTCCTAGTTATAATTATTACCTAATCTTAATTTAACCTCCTAGTTTAACCGCGTATATTTTATAAACTTTTAATACTTTATAATATTATTTATAATAGTTTCTAGTAACCCGGTTTAATAATATTATATAAGAGCGCTATTCTTCTTTATCCCTAGCCTTTTTATCTAATTTATATATAAGGCCTAATTTTATCTTTTATTACTTTACTACTTTATTAACCTTAGTACGGTACTTATTACTTACTACCTCTAGCTTAGGTAGGCTTATATTAGTATTAATAAGATCCTAGGTAGCCTATTTATTATATAACGGTTAGCGTACGGCTAATATATAACTCGATATATCTATCTATTTTATAACTACGGGTATTTATAAAGGCTAGGTATAAGTAGAACCTATTAGTATAATTAACTATTATAATCTAATCAAGGTTATACTTTATTATATATAACCTCCCCTTAGCCCTACTCCTATCCCTCTTCCTTTTCCTCTTTCTCTACCTACTTTATTAGCTAAGGCGGGAGAGAAGTTTAGCTTAAATTAGGCTAACTTAAGCTAAACTAGGCCTAAATATTAATAACTTATTAATTAATTGATTATTTATACGCCTATTCTAGTATTATTTATACTAATAAGGGTGGTCTTTTACGCTTAGGTACCCCTCCCTAGTAGGAAAGGTAGCGGAGCTACTATGTCCTGTTATGGCGGGGCGCAGGAGAAACCTTCTATGGCCAAAAACTCCCGCTTATCATCTCCTTTCCCTGTAATATTTTACTTCCTAGGCAACCTAGCAAGTCCTTTCTACTAGGATTACGTCATTTAGCGCGTCTAGTCGGCAGTATTCACGCAGCTCGTTAGCTACTTTCCTCCCTTTCCGCTTTGTTTTCAGTGCCTTTATTGATTTCGGCGATAGAACCGCCTCTCGAGGGAGTTTTGTTCGCTCCAGTTGGAGCTTGGCGAGTCGGAATTGTCCCAGGTAGCCTGTCTTCATCAGCCAGCGGGCCGCCGCACGAATACCTCTTGGCCCGGTCAGCATCTTCCTAAAGTCGTGGGTTCCGGCCTCCCTGATCAGGTCCAGTCTCGACTCCCGTAGCTCTGGGCAGAAAAGGAGGATATGCCTTGCGTCCTGTTTCGCCCAGCCGCAACTACATCTGGAGTCCTAGATCCCCGGGACATTAATAACTTATATTTAGCTTATACTATCTAGTATTTCTTCTACCCTTTAATATAAGCTCTAGTAATCCCGCTAGCGTATTTTATAACGAAGTACTATTTTATAAAGACTACTATTTATTACTAGT
>JAABUP010000348.1_pt1 | contig 104927 bp, 148 predicted proteins | sample 5559201 | NCBI WGS metagenome assembly JAABUP01 (sample SAMN10711887, study PRJNA513373) | rock metagenome | isolation source: Antarctica rocks | place: Antarctica
GCAGCATTTATGCCAAAACCAAAGCTACTGATGATGGCATGTTAGCAGCGTGCTTGGGCCATGCACACATTGCATGGCACCATGACACGCCAGCAAAACTTGTCGCAGAACCAGGTGGTCTTGAGCAGCTTACATGAGAATTTGCTGCATTTGCTGAGAGCTCTTGGATGTTGCAGTGGCTTCCTTCAGAGGCACAGACAGCTCGTTCGGCTGCTGGATTGCGGGAAGCACATGCTTCTGCTTCCTGCCTCTGGTCTCATCAAAGCTTGGGAACATATCAGTCAGGGTGCTTGGCTTCCTGGCAATGCTGCTGGTGCGTCTTTGCAGTGATACTCTGCGACCCTCCAAGCCTGTATTGCAGAAAACATGATGCTGGAGACACTAAATGCAGCCGCCATGCTGCAGATGGTATTCTGCAGTAAACTTGCACTAGAACAAGCATAAGATGTATTGCTCCCTGTTGGCAGAGGTTTGCAGAGTGGTTATGCATTACATTCAACTGTCTGCAAGATGGAGTGGTGAAATAGATTGCAGGGCATGTGGCAAAATTTTACCTGTAGAGCTGTCCAAAGGCAGACAAGCTAGGCTTGTGCTGGCTTGCTCATTGAGCACAGACTCATTTTGCAGAAGCAGCTGCTCATGGCTTGATGAAGGTGCAAGCCCGTTTTGCTGTGAGCTGACAGCATCATCAAGGCCAGTATGAAGCGCTGAGACATCAAATGAGGATTCCCTAGACAAGTCAAGTGAGGAGCTTAATGAGCCTAGGCGCCTTTGCTTCAGTGCTAGCAATTTGTTGCTCTTTGCCACAAGTCCAGGAGCATCTGGAGGTGTTATCAGCAATTGAGATGTAGTGGTGTCGTGTTGAGGCTGGCTCAACTGCTGCTGCAAATCTGCAGCCCCAGCAGTGGCAGCCGCGCTGCCCATGGGCTGACTCTCTGCTGCTGCAAGGCCGTCAGGGTCATCACTTGCTGTCCGTTCTGATGCTGCACTGCTGCCTTTCCTGAGGGGCTCCTGCTCGCTTGAGGCACCTTTAGAAAAGATGCCAGGTGCCTGTGCTGCGTCCCCGGAGTTGCCTGAAACGAGATCATGCTGCATTTTTGGCGGTTCTTCGCCATGCACAGCATTCTGCATTCTTTGAGCAGCAGAATGGTTGACGTGAACCTCGACTTCTGACACCAGATTACTCAAGATCTCGTCTACGTAACCAGCATCAGAGGCCATGGGAGCACGCTGCGTGGTCTATTTTCTCGAGCAAAGAGGGTCTAGACACCAGCATGCGTGTAGTGAGAAAGGCCTGCGAGTTTAGCATGCCGTCAAAGGCCTACAACAACGATCGGGGGGTGTCACGGCAAATCAGGGGATGTCCTGCGCGGGCCATTGCAAAGGGTCTTGTCGACGTGTGACCGTTCTCGGGAGCGGACGCCCCTATATGGTCTCATCGGCAACCCGAGCTGGCATTGAACAATGCTTCGCCAATATGCTTGCAGTGACACTAAATCAGACGATTTTGCAATAACCCTTGCAAAGCCCTAGAAGAATTTCAACTTCAGACCTAACGAGACAGCTGTGTAATCGAGCAAGTCAAGTGTTCCTGACATCGCGTCGCCTTCAGTGAATGTTTGCAGTCGGACATAATTTCATGCAGCAATCTTGCAAAGCTGTTCAGAGTGACGTTGCCCTCTCCACTCATACCCAAACCCTATTCGCAAGCTACTGACAATGTCAGGCAAACTTTGTCAGCAGCACTGCGTCAGATCTGGGCCTGCCGAACTCAAAGCACGAAGATTCTTCTCTTACAGAGTATCAGGTTTGACAAGATACGTGACGAAACCTTTCTCGAGCGTTGGCAAGCAGACTGACATTATTGGGTTGCAACACCGGCAACGTGGCGTCAGCAGACAGTGTGGTTGCCAAGCAAAGCTGGGTATGTTCCTCTCCTGATGTGCCAAGGTTGATCTGTGTCTGCGTGTTTGCATGCATTGCACATTGGTATGTAAACCAACCTGTCACTTGTTGTAGGTCAGCGCAGTTCTGGGACAGCACCAGACTTGCGAGACACAGGAAAGCAGCAGGCTGGGTCTTCAAATAGCCAGCAGAACCAGCAACAGCAGCAGCCAAGCATCAAACTGCTTTCCCCCTCATTGGCCAAAATTTTGTACAAAAGGACACTGAAGTCCCTGGCATCCTTGCCACTGGCCATAGGCGAACTATTTCTTCTCGCCGGCCTCTCAGCTATAGGCACAATCATTGAGCAGAACAAGTCTGTACAATTTTATCAGGATGCCTACCCTTCTGGCGCCAACAAGGTCCTGGGATTTCTTACATATCACTGGATTTTTGCACTCCAGTGGGATCATATCTATACAGCTCCCTACTTTCTGGGCCTCATGGCATTGCTAGGGGCCTCACTGGCTGCCTGCACCACGACAAGGCAGTTGCCTATGGTCCGGGTGGCCCGCAGGTATACAAGCATCAGGCACCTATTGACTTACTTGATGCAAGACATTCTCCCCCTCTCCCCCTCTCCCCCTACCCCTAACTGCATGTGTCATGCACCCTTGCGTTTGAGTGTCACTTCTGTGTCATCTCTCACTCTGTCAAAGGTCAGCAGCATGTACCTGGCTGGACAAACTACCAGGCCAAGTTTGTCTTTCTTACTTCACAGGTCTTCTTTGCTCACATCCTCGATTGTCTTATCAATGCAAGTGTGTTTGACTGTGGTTGTGTTAGCCTACCAATCCCAAATTCTTTACTTCTGACCAAAACTTGCCACATACACACTGACATGACAAGACATTGCATGCACAGGTGGCGCTTTGCACAGACACCAGAACGCATATACAACCAAGGCAGCGCAGAAGTCTTGCCAGACGCAGATGTGAAGGACTTGGGCAGGTTGCTTTCTCAGAAAGGGTACCAGGTTTTTCGACAGGGCCCTAGCCTGTATGCCTTCAAGGGCCTGGCAGGCAGACTGGGCCCCATAGGGGTGCATGCCAGCATGCTAGCTATCATGGCTGGGGTGGCTATTGGGGGCCTTGGGGGCTTCAAAGGCAGTGTCATGGTGCCTCAAGGTGGTGATTTCCTTGTGGCTCAGGTGACAAGCATTGTTTTCATCATAAGCCTGTTGTTTTGCATGGCACAACAGCGCATAGGCTGCAGCACTACAAGTGCTTGTTGTAAGTTTGGCTCAACAATCGTTTCTAGCTTTCTGCCACGAACACTCCTGTGCACAACACTGGATGTTGCCCTGTGCCTCAGCTGTATGTGTCACACTGTTTCTAACTTGCCTTCGTCAAGTTTGCTGCCACAGACCTTTCTGTAGAAGAAATGTGACTGAGGCAGTATGCTGAGATCTATGACAAGAGCCAAGCGCTCAAAGGCTCTGGCCAGCTTCTGGCACTAAACCTGGTGAGATTGTCTGCAGGCATTAGCCCCCAACAGCCCAGCCGGGTCCCTACCAGCTGGTGCAAAGCAGGTGCTGCATGTCAACAGCTTCAACGTAGACTATAGGCCTGATGGCAGCGTTCAGCAGTTCAAGTCAGATCTGTCCGTGTTTGATCTGGATGGACGAGAAAAGCAGAAAAAGACCATCTCAGTCAACCAGCCTATCAGGTATGGTCTCCGCACACATCAGCATACCAACATTCTCATTGTTCTGCAGCTTTTGCCCTGTCAACAGGCAAGTTCATTCAATGAAGAGTGTTGCAGTGTTAACGGCCAGCCATGTGCAATGCACCTGCCTTCAGGTGCATCCATCATCATGTGAGTTTTGTTCATGGAGCAAAGCACCTGATAGTATGCAGTTGGCCAGGGCAGACTGCCACTAACCCAGCGCATATGTGCAGGTTTGATGGCGTGACAGCATATCAGACAGACTGGTCCATTGCAGCAGTGACGCTGCATGCCCAGGGGTCCCCCCTGCAGCCAGAGGGGGACCAGCCCTTCAACCTGCCTATGGCCTCCCTGGAGGGTCAACCAGGTACAGCTTTTGTCTTCAGCAGCCCATAGGAGATGATGTGATGCTTACGCTTTTACAAAATCACATGGCAGGGAGCATATGACGCAGCAGCTGTTAGCAGATTGCCAAGTCTACCACTGGCGTGCTTCACATCTTAATGACTTTGAGCCTGACAATATCTGTCCGTTGCTCATGCTGACTTTGAGCAGCTACTGTCAAGCAGCTCAGGCTGTCATTGCCAGACAGCTACGACACTCTGACTAAGGGTGACAGCTAGCTTTTTTGACCCTTTGACGAGTGGTTTGCTGTGCATTCTCTGCCCTTTTGTGTCAAGATTTGAGGGGCTGCAGTCATTGAGAAGCCATCGAAGATATTGGCTCTTGCTGACAGTTGCAAGTTGGCCATTGTGGTCGGCCTACAGCCCCCCAAGAGTCAGGTGCTCAACAGACTGAGCTGATGAGTGCAGGGGTGAGTGGGCAAGCCTGGGCAACTTACATCCCTGCTGAAAGGGCGCCTGCAGATGGCTCCAAGCCCCGAGGAGCCTCCATCTTTGCCCGAGACTTTCAAACTGTCGTCATCTATGATACGCAGGGGAAGTTTGTCGGTGTGCGGCGGCCGGGCTCTGGCTTGCCAATACAGGTATGCTGATGCTGCCAGAGTGCTGTGTGGCTTTTGCATTGTTGCAATGCACAGGCAGCAAGTGGGCATGCAGCGCGTCTTTTGCATGCATAGGTACATGCATGCATGCATACATACATACATACATACATACATACATACATACATACATACATACATACATACATACATGCATACATACATACATACATATACATAGAGGGGACATGCCACAACAGCTGATGTGGCAAAGGGAGAGGCCTGCTGCAGCCGTCATTGTGTTCATGTACGCTGTGCTGCGGTAGACAACTGCCATTGGCAATCATATGCCTGATGCTACCCAGCTTGGCACAATGCTGACACAGTAACCACTGCAGAGGGGGAAAAGATCAAGCCTGTTTGGTATTTTGCCATGATCGACATGCAATGACAACACAGACAGCCAACAATATGCCTTGGACATTGTGCAGGTTGAGGGAATGTCGCTTGTGATAGATGACTTGGTGGGCAGCACTGGCCTAGAGCTCAAGGTCGACCCTGGCGTGCCTTATGTCTATGCTGGCTTTGCAGGTATGCCCAAACATCATCACCTCCTGCTGTCCTCTTCTTTCTGGCCCAAATTTGTTGTCCACCTGCCGTACGATCCTGTTGCTCTACCCGTGTTTTGCTCCTGACATGTTTTGCAAACATACCAAATGATTGCTTCTGCATGACAGTGATTCGGAACAGCTTTAGGCTGTCAAGTAGCCAGGCACATATGCCAGTTCTGCACATACAGTCAGTTGCATGGCTTGCTCGATCTACTTGCTGCACAGCTGGCAGCAGTTGCATGGTGACTGCGCAGCAACTGGAATCACATATCCCAAACCTGCACACAGTCTGGCCAACAAATTTGTGCGGTGCTTGGATGCACTGTTGCTACTGGACAGTCCTGACCAGTTGCCTCACTCACAGGCCTGATGATCACAACACTAGTCAGCTATCTTTCACACTCCCAGATCTGGGCTCTGCAAGAAGAGGGCCTGCTGCACATTGGCGGCCGCACAAACAGAGCCACTCTTGCGTTTGCGGGGGAACTGTCTAACGTATTAGATCAGGTGCCAGATCAAGGATCTGGGAAGCAGATTAGCAGTAGAGGTCAGCAAGGCAGCAACAGTGTGCCGGCTGCTACCGCAGCACCTTTGTACGTTGCAGCAGACAGCAATCGTGTGCAGCAAGCAAAGCCTGGCGCAGGTGCAAACAGGAACCCTGACTATGTTCCAAATGACACTGCTGGCAATATGAATGGTAGCAGTATTGGATTTGCTAGCGTGGACGATGAAACCCAAAATTAGACATGACTTGTATCATCAACTTCCAGTTGGGGACCAGGCAGCCGTTGCTGCATGCCTAGAGACCTTTGGGGGCCATTGAGCTGCTGTTTGTTCATCTTTGGTCTCAAGCATTTCTTAATTTGTGGCAACAGGTTGCTGGTTCCGTCTGCACTATCTGCTGTGCAACACCACAATTCAAATGCTGTGCTGTGTGTGCTGATGAAGTTGATTCATGCAGAGCATGTCAACAATATGTTTTCTTACATCTGGATCATCCTGTGTTCATTGCAAGCACTGCATGTATGGTAGATATATATGGTAGACAATGCTGGCATCACTCCATGGTATTTGCGCGCCATGACGCGTGAGTCATGCCAGATTCAGTCGTTCTCACAAGTTCGCTTGCATCATGCCTCCAGCCTCAGATGTCCTGCTGGTGCTTATTAAGCTTTAATAAACTCAGAGTCACGATGAGATGCATCACTTCTCGTTAGTAATAATACATCACATACCATGTACACAAAGTTCGTCGTTGCAGTCATCAGGGGAGACAAAGCAATCAAGGTCCATTGGCCAAGCGTTGAGTATCAAATGCATGTACTACAGCAGCACACACATTTACCAAAATAGTTTTACACCGACGACTTCGGTGATGAGACATCAACAACTGTTACAGCTATCTGATGTACATAGGTTAAATATTCGGTGAAAAAAGGCAATGGATAGCATTGCTTAGCATTGCTTGCCAAGCATGTTGTAAAGCAGGCTGCAAAAACTACTGAATCAGATGCTCAAGCCAACTAACGGCTTGGTGCACATCACCAAGATCCAATTACAAAAATGCCGCTGCAATTCGAACACAAACGTGCTACTGAAGTGACAAGGTGCCTGATACATTGAAACATCGCTCAAGAATGCTCTATATGCCTGAAGCAAGGCCAACAGCAAACCCCTAAGTATGTATAGGTTCAGACATGCCAAATCTGACCTTTGGAGCAATCCCTGCAACTCAAGTGCACTGCATTCAAGCTACAATAATGATCTTTCACTGTACCAACACATTTCTGCAAAATCAAGTTCTCAACCATCTGCTGCCATGCACGAGGATGTGCAACAGATGAGGCCTAAAGTTCTGAAACTGCAGTCTCTGCTACAAGTTCACATATATCTGAATTTGAAAGACAGCAGGTATCATCGCAAACGGCGTACTTGTAAATAAGCTGAATCACACTTTCAGTCTTGCTAAGAAGTGCTAAGAAATTGATCTGACAAAAGCTGCTACCGTATGGGAACTCAGGAAAACTTCCCAAGTCCTATTGAGTAGAAGTAGCACCCTTTGTGGCTCGCGCCGAATCATCTCTGTGGAGTCCTGAGGCTGATGGTGGCTGAGATGCAGTCGTGCCTGTAGGTCCTACATCTCCAGTCATAGATGGTCGACTGATGGAATCTCTCTGTTGAGGTGGCAAAGACAAGGGCAGAGTGTCTTCATCCCTGATTGACATCTGCAAACCAGCAGCAGGACTCATGTCAGCACAAAGAATCCCAGGAAGCGGATGTCTTGAAATAGGATGCATCTGCCTGTGCAAACACCTATGCAGGCATTCTATCCGTATCGCCTGCCGATTGGTGATTGCTGCAGTGTTGCAGAGCAGAACACTCAGCACAACTCCCTGGCAGAAGATGGACGAGCTATTTCAAGAGTGGTGGTCTGGTTGCAGGTACAAGGGTGTTGCAGAGGTGTGTTATAGAGGTATTACACAGGTGTCACAAACATGGTAGACAAATTTCCAGTCAACAGGCTGACACCAGGCTGACATGAAAATGCAAACTTGCGCCATGGGTACACACATACATACTTTAGAAACAATCATGTATGCAGATTCATGTGGGCGTGAGCTTGCTTGCACAGCACTGCAACTTTGCCATGCTGACCTGGATGTACATGAGCAGCCCACTCATAAAGAAGCAGAAGGAGCCACCACCGTAGTTGATCCCATTCTCTATCTGATAGGTAGGATGGAAAGGGATGATGTTGGGGTAGTAATTCAGGAAGACACCCCTGCAAGGACCATGCATGCATGCGAATATGAGTGCTGTCAGGCAGCCAGCACTTCTGTGAGTGCCATCACATGTCTACAAATGCGCAAGTGCATGAAGCGTAACTGACACAGGAACAGACTGAGGGATTAGGCTAAGGGTTGACAACAACACCGGCGCAGCATACACATATGATCCATCTGACTATGAAAGCAAGCATGCAGCACACTGCAATGCCAGAGATCTGGAAGTTTGATGCTTACACGGCTTGCTCAGGACAAATGAACACACAAGAGGTATTAAATCACATGAGCTTTGACAAATGCTATGCAAAAGGAGCTTGAGGCAGGAGTTAAGAGCCTACCCGACGCAAAAGAGGACACCACCCCAGAAGTTCCACCAGTTGGTCCACCATGTCAACCGAAATCTGTCCTGCTTACGGAAGGGCAGAATTGTCCCTGTGATCGCAAATGAAGCATTGCTTAGGGCAGCTTGAGGCAGCGTACAGGGTGGTGTTAAAAGACATGGTGAGAGATGCATATCACACAGGTGGTATTGCTTGCCCAAAACCAATGCCCAACAATACTTCAGAGCCCGCAGGAGCAGTTGCATGGCAGTCAATGACAAGCCGTCTTCATTATGCAAACATTCATTGTCAGTGAGACTCCAGGTGTACCCTGAGCCTGTGGATTGTGACACAGCCACAGCAAGAGATGCAAGGCGCTGCACAGATACGGTACCATGAAGCCAAATGCATCAGCAGAAAATTGGGTTTGAAGGCCTGATGGAAATGTACCTAGCCACAGACCAGGGATGCCCATGTCCAGCAAAACATAGCAGCATCCAGAGATCATGAAGAAGGGACCACCCCAAGTATACATGACTGTAGATGCCCATTTGTAGGTATCGGCAGACCAGGAATTATATACTCTGGGAAAGTTGTCTGCCAGACCAGTAGTTGCAGCAATGTTATATTGTACAGCCCCAATTGTGTAGCTGAGACCGCCCCACCATGCATAGCTCTTGGGATGAAATCCAATGATGTGATATCTGTATTATGATGATCAGTATAGTGAGGGTCTGAATCATGGGCACTGCAGGCTTATACAACAATCTTGAGAGCATGCCACACTGACCTGGGTCGTTTACCCTGCCTCCTATTGGCATTCCAGGCTGCCATCTGTGCTGGATACGTGGCGTTGTTGGCATCTACAAACAGTAGACTACACCCCACGGTGAAAAAGTATGTGCCTAACATGAAGATGAACAATACCAGCCAGTCATATTGAGTCCTGAGACCGTCTCCCCCAACGAAGCTGTTAGCCACCTGCGTGGCAGCGGAGCACTTGAGCAGCAGGCACGTAACTCCAGGCAGGGAACGAGTGCAGAAGCACACTTCAGACTCCAACAGCAAGACCAAATCGTACCGCTGGCGAGCAACCGGCAAAGCTACCGATGACAAAAAGAGCGCCCCCGTAGAAGCCTGATCCAGCAATCAGATACGCCACGGCCCTGGGAATCGTATTGAAGTAATGCCACGGTCGTACAATCCAGTCAAACGCCCTTAGAAAGCCTGTCCGCTCTCGCTTGTTACTGCCGGCACCTTTCTGATCGACATAATTTGGAAGCTTGCTTTGAGCGGCGAGCGGCATGGCTGCACTGCAGGTAGAGGCTGCAAGGCAGGTCGGGCCCACTTATACCTCGCTGCGACTCCGATCAAGCTGATATAGTGCAGACCGTCCTTGTTGCCATATCAGAAACTAACCAACCCGAAGCATCATATTACAAGTCGTCGCTGCACTCATGGTCTGCGAGGGCCCGAAACGCAAGCAATCGGTGGACTACCTAAGGTCACATTTGGGCAGTCCTCAAGAGCACATTCCCTCGTCTTGATTGACTAAGATTCCGTAAAATGACTCAACAATCTTGTAAGAGACGAGACATGACGTGGCAGGGAATTTTCTGCTCATCTCTCTTCTCAGAGCTGGGGACGTCGGATGGTTTCAGGTCCGCAACTCCGCACGGGTCTCAACCGCGCTGAGAGAAGACATTGAAGTGTAAGTACAGCAAGGCATTGTTCAAAAGACACCAAGCTGGTCCAAGCACTTGCAAGCAGTTGGATCTACAGATACGCCTTCTGCTAGATTGCCTGCGAGGTGTTGAGCTTGCACACGGAAGCTATGAACACTAGGACTGTCGCATGCACGGCTTGAAATTCTGCAAGCACCGCTAAACCAGAGGCTACACAGGTTCGCACTAGTCTCAGCCTGTGCACGCCTGATCAATTGAGCGGCAGTTTCGTGCCAAAGGGACGGACCCCAGATAGGAGACTAAATAGCGCTCAAGCGACTGGATAAGTCCCGATCGAGCGTTTAATCGTCACGCGTACCATCAGTGGAGCTCGAACTATCCAAGTACGTTATATGCTGGTTCAGCTGCAGATCAGTGCCATTTGAAAAGCTGGCGATATTACGCACAGCCTGTGGGTTGTCTTCTGTCTTGCGGCCTGTCCAACCAGCTGACATAAGCATTTGGTGTGTTGCAGCGGTTTTGCGCTGCTTGCCTTGGCCAGTGCAGGCACTGTGTAGGACTGGGCGCATCCTAGGTGGTCAGCTGGCTAAGGATGCAGGTAACAACTGGCCACTGATAGGGCACTGCAACAAATGCCCAGCATCTCTAGATTTGTCAGCGACCTCAAGCTTGACAAAGCCGACGAATCAAGCCTTGTACGGCACATACAAGATTGCCATGCAAATGCTGGCGGTCCCAGCCTTCAAGACAGGTGCACAGACCGCGTCAGGTAACCTTCCCACCAATGATAGGACCCACAGGATGGCGCATTGTGTCAGCAGAAGTATGCCAATAAGGGTATTGCATGTGAGCTAAAATTGCGAGCAATCAGCATTGAATGTGAGCTCGAAGTGCTGCAAATCCGCTGTAGCATATTGGCACCACAAAAGCGTCGACCGCCTGAACTCCGACTCGTATGTGTTACAAGCTGCGTGACTCACCATGCACATGACAGCAGTCTCAGACCATTGTGACATATGAAACCTTGCCTCTGCATGCGCAGGAAGTATCTGAAACAGAACCCTCCTCCTGACTTGTCCTGGCATGGTAATATCAAACTGGATGATGAGCTTAATGCAGGTACAAAAAGCCATCCAGAGGAATTTTAGATAAGCAATCATACTTGCCATGTGCAGAAGTACAGCTGTACTCACAATGCGCTGAGTCTTTCAACTGCTGTATCGTGCTTTAGTGCTTCATTTCTTTGAGTGCTTCATTGGCAGCAGGGCCATTGGCCCACAAATAGTGCATCTCAAGATCAACATCAACAGGTCGTGTTGCAAGCAATGTGCTTACATATCATGTTTCACCATGGCATCAACCTCACCCCTTCCATTGCAGGCTTCACCTCCAAACAAGCCTACAAGATGGGCATCCCAGCCGTTGGCATTGTGGCAGTGTTGGTGGCAAATGTGACCTTCAGCGCCTGGCAAAGTCCTCCAGGCAAGACCTCCCCCCCACCCTCCCCCAAACCAAGGGGGGGGGCCTTTTATAATAACAATGTGAACAGGCTGATGACTCCCAAGAGTGCTTGCATGCAGCATTTGCCATGCAGTGCAGCTCCATAGCACGGTTTCTTGCTTCTGGTGACCTCCATTCTCCGCATACACCATCACATGTCACTCACGCTGCTGACTGGAAAGAACCCAACCCACAGCTTGCAAGTCTCAAAGCTTGGTCGTCAGCATATAGAAATCTGGCAATTGTGACACAGGCACTCAATGCCACATAGCTCACTAACCATTGGGATGACCATGTAGGGGGCCCAACACCCTACTGGGCAGGTTGTGACTACCCTATGTTCACCAGCTTCCTCATTGTCAATGGAGTGGCCTTCATGCTGTCTGTGGCTTCAGTCATTGTAGTCACAGCCTTCCCCTTGCTACTCAAGAGGACGCCCCATCAGGCTGCATGGTGGGGTGGCATACTTCTTCTGATGGCGATGATTGCGTTCATTGGTGCATTTCTTCTGGCCGGGTTTGTGACTGTGGCCTACAAGGCACCAAACCCTGGGTGTGCAAGCCTGATGTGTGGTGATGGCGGGAATCGCTGTACGACATATGCTTAAACCAGGTTTATGCTAATGTTGGGGTGTATGGACTTGACCCCAATGTAGCCGCCCTCAACAATCTGGTGCCTCTCGGAAATGGCTCAGCTGCAATCTGCCTGCAATACAATGTGTCTGTTACAACCAGTGCAACAATCACAACATTATACCCAGCAATGCCAGAGTGCCCAGGATCCAGTGTAGATACAACAGAGGCTCAGTGGGACAGCTGTCCTGATGTGAGACAGCTGTTAGAGAATGCGACCGTCCAGCAGCAAGTTGTGTGCATGCCTCAAGTTAGCTTCCCCCAGATCCTGCCCACCACAGACGATGAAACCTTCACCATTCCCATCAATGCATCTGCCCTGAGCCCATATACAAGCCTAACAGCATTCTATCAAGGGGCTCCAACAAACTACATCACTGATCTAATTGCACCTCAAGGAACCAGTAATGCTTTGGTGCCATATGCTGGCTTCACATACATGTGTCACTCCAAAGGGGATGACAGAAAGGTCTCTTTTGATACTCTTTGTGATACCTCCCAGTACCCTCTGCTGAGTGTCACCAGAGCAGGTCAGTATATGACAGAATTTACTGCATCAGCTAATGGAGCAACAGTGTTCCATGCAGATGCTATTTCTACACAGGTTGCCACAGCGATTGAAGCCCTGAGTGCTTTTTTTGGTGTAGTGCTACTGATCATCATTATTTATTTGGTCAGAAGCAAGACCAAATATGATTAAGCTTATTGCATGAGAATTTTGTGTGTGGCACAATATGGTCCTGCCTTTGTGTGTTCCCTGGCTTTGTCTCTATCGTCAAGAAGCTCGATCGGCTTGTGAGCATAAGGCTTGGGTTACACATCCAACAACAGATTATCTTGCAGCTTGAATGGTCTCAAATGTCGACTACTGAACGATTTGAACGAACGAGCCGTGTCTGGTTCTCATTATGTTGGATGTAGACTGTCACCAGTGACTGGTGTGTCGAATTAGGCATTTAACATGATCAGGCAGACCTGTTGATGCTGATACACGCAGCATGATAAATTGGAATGTGGTGCTAGCAGCGCTCCAACACAAAAACCACAATTACAACAGCAACAAGTCACCTGATATGATGATCTTGGTATTGCACATACGATACATTCATATGTTTGCCCATGTAATATCTTTTGGGTTCAATGACAACATGCTGCATCAAAGCTTTTGTCAGTCTTTTAATCAACATCATGGTGATTGATACATATGAGCAAGATTGCTACAAAATCTAGTTGCCCACACAAGCAAATAATCCTGTACAGCAGGTGCTTCAGGACCTCTTCCAAAAGTCAGCCTGCAGGTCGGATATGTCTAGATTGGTTATGTGGGCCTGTCTATATGTTGACAGTGCTTGTCATTTGACAGCGAGTATCATCCAGCAGATTCAGACGCACACACAATGCACAGCAGCAGTTGCAACAGCTGCTCTTGTGCCATAAAAATTGCATGCCTGCTGCTATCCAAAAGTTTGAACACAAATCAAAATAACACCACATCAATGTGCTTATGCATCCTCAAAATTGCTGAGTGCCCAGCACAGTCACTTGCTCACATGAGCTATTGAAAATCACAAAAATATGTAAATGTGCAAGTTCAAACACCACGCACACCCTGCACTACAGACAGGTAATCTCACAGTCAGTATCAGCCCTGTGGTAATGGCTGCTGGTCCTGTTGCGCAAGCTTCTGCTGCTGCCTGGCTTTGCCAGAGAACTGCGCCCGCAGCAGCAAGCTGTTGCTGACCACTGCAAGTGAACTAAACGCCATCATGCCACCTGCCACAGATGGACTCAGGGCAATCCCAAACTGCGGCAACAGCGCACCAGCTGCCAGCGGAATGCCTATCAAGTTGTACACCAAAGCCCAAGCAAGGTTCTGCTTGATTTTGCCATAGGTTGCCCGACCCAGGTCTATCGCCTCTAGAACTTGTCCCAGCCTGTCGCCCATCAAGACCACTGATGCTGCCTCACCAGCAGCATCCATGCCACCACTCATTGCAATGCCCACATCTGCTGCAGCCAAGGCTGGCGCATCATTGACACCATCGCCCACCATGGCAACTGTGCCTGACTGCTGCTGCAGCTGCTGGATGACTACGCCTTTCTGCTTGGGGCTGACGCCCCCCCAGGCGCTCTTTGGGTCCACCCCTGCTTGCTGTGCTATGACAGTGACGGCCTCCTGGGTGTCGCCTGCACAAGAATGGACGAATGCTCATCAGTATGTTGTCCCTGACATCCTTGCACCAGCATGCAATCACTGGGACTGTACTGAGGGAATGCATGCAATCACTGCATGCGTCCCCTCAATACAATTCCTGTGATTGGCAACCTACAGACTGAATGTCCCCTCCAGCTTGCATGGTTGCAGGCCAAGCTAGCTGGGCGCCTTTTGCACAACATACTGTGCATCACATCAGATGCTTGGTGTTGGCATTGCTGCATGACTCAACCTGCAACTGTGCAAGCAGACAAGACCACGGCCTAGGACGCCTCCCCATCAGGCGGGTGCAGTGAGCAACTGGATGCACTTTGGACACAGACCACGGAGGTAGATGTACCTGACAAGACAACCACACGTATCCCCCGACTGTGCAGCTGCTGCACCACATACTGCGAGTCTGGCCTCAGTGTATCACTAAACCCCAGAGCCCCTATCACGCCCTGGCCTTGCAGCCCAACATAGACCACGCTCTGCCCAGACATGCCACTGCCAATGCTATGGTCACTATCAGCAGCCTGACTGCTGCTATCACTGTTGTTGCTGTTGGTGTCACTGCTAGTGGTGCTGCTGCTGCTGCTTGCTGATGAGTGGGAGTTGATACGAGTTTGGTGCTGGACCCAGTCTAGGCGGCCAACAGCAACTGTCTGCCCTTCCACAGTAGCTGTCACGCCACAGCCCGGCTCTGTGGTGCTGTCTTGTGCTTGAGGCACCTGCAATGTAGCTTTTGGTGTCAGTGCCTGTTGTTGCTAGTTGCTAAGACATGTTTCTACAGCTTGTGTGCAGTACTGACAGGTCCAGGGTGATGAAAGAGTTGCTAAGACATGTTTCTACAGCTTTTGTGCAGTACTGTTAGGTCCAGGGTGATGAATGAGTTGCTAAGACATGTTTCTGCAGCTTTTGTGCAGTATTGTTAGGTCCAGGGTGATGAATGACTTGTGCAAGAGCACAAGCACGCAACTTGAGCAAGATGCATTGCTGCTTCACTGTACAGCTGCAATGGACAACTCCGTCATGTTCACTCATTTGAACAGCAAGCAAGAGCAGTGAGATGCTTCAAGACAAGGCCCACATGTCGCTCAGCCTTCCCAACACTGACAAGCAGTGCTAAGACCAGCAACAGTACTGGGGAGTGTGACAAGCAGAGCTGAGACCAGCAACAATACTGGGGATTGTGACAAGCAGAGCTGGGACCAGCAACAGTACTGGGGACTGTGCCCAACAAAGCCTTCTGTCATGCCACACAGATTCCACATCACCTGTAGGTTTGCTTTGTTGGCAGCCATTAGTACAGATATCACATCACCTGTAGGTTTGCTTTGTTGGCAGCCATTAGTACAGATATCACATCACCTGTAGGTTTGCTTTGTTGGCAGCCATTAGTACAGATATCACATCACCTGTAGGTTTGCTTTGTTGGCAGCAAGTAGTACAGATATCACATCACCTGTAGGTTTGCTTTGTCAGCAGCCAGTAGTACAGATGTCACATCACCTGTAGGTTTGCTTTGTTGGCAGCCAGTAGTACGGCATCTGCCAGGGGGTGCCGCGTGCTGCCTTCCACAGCAGCTGCCAGCCTGAGGAGCTCTGACTCATCCTGGCCCTGAGCTGTGTTGGTGCCTACCAGCCGCATCTTGCCCTGCACAATGCATGCAGCTTTGCAAAAGTCAAGACCCAGGCACAGCGACGCTGGCAAGGCACTCTGCGCATCACGCATGCATCCAGCATCTGCAAAGTGGAAGAGAGCATACAGATATGCATGAGATGGCAAGTGCTGATCAGATCAGACTAGATGGGGTCAAGAAAGCACAGACACAGAATTTGAAGTCAGCTTCACATCATTCGACTCTCCCTTGGGGCCAAATTCATACAGCCCTGAGTTGCTCTCCATATGAAGTCCTATTTTGTCAGCCAGTGTACCATTCAGTCAATTTACAGTGCCGCATTTAGTCAGCTTGCAGCGCATCAGTTGATCAATCTGCAGTTGCTCAAGAGGCACATGCAACTTTCACACGGCGGCGCATAAGTAGCCTTGTAGTAGCCATCCCTTGACACTCACCTTACCAACAGTCGCAAAATTGCAGATTTGAGCCATGTTCAGCAACACCCACAAAATCACAAACATCAAAACTGCCCGACAATGCCAAAAACCAGCACCCCCTACGGCACATCATCAGCCACTGCACAACGTCAGCCACTGCACAACATCAGCCACTGTTGCTCACCTGTGTCAGCGTGCCTGTCTTGTCAAAAGCGACGACATTGATGTGAGCCATGCGCTCCAGCACATCCCCACCCCTCAGCAGCAGCCCCCTTTGGGCCCCCATGGAAGAAGCTACAAGCACGGCTGTGGGGGTGGCAAGGCCTAGGGCGCAGGGGCAGGCCACTACCATGACGTCCACAGCCAGTTTCAGCCCCAGCAATGCAGCAGATGCTGATGCACCACTCATGGAGGCTGCCTCAATCACACCAGGAAACAAGCTGGGACCTGCAAAGCCATAATAATACCAATAGTCCAGACGTTTTCCAGCTCATGATGAGCTGGGTACGGGCAGAACAAGTCTTGTCTCTCCAGAGCAGCCTGTCTTGTGCATTCCTATAAGGCCTATTAAAACAGCAGATAACACAAAGCCATGAGCAGTACGTTTGCGTTGAGTGAGGCAGTGACATGAATATTGGGGGTGTTGAGCTATGGGGCAGACGCAGATTGACGGCATGCCAAGTGCATTGCTAGAACAATGGCAGTTGACTCAGCAGTGAATGGTGAGCTAAGTGCTTTTGTGTAAGAGTCTGTACATGGTATGTACATGTAAGAGTCTGTACATATTATGATTCCTGCTCATCTGGCACAGTCTGTTTAGGGTTGATGGCTGTAAGGTTTACACATGTAGCCTTTCCATGCTTAGGGTTTAGGGTGTCTCCTTATATCAGACCCGCCTTGACTCTCAGAAAACAGAACCAAATGCAGGGAACAAACCTGCTAGGGACCAGAAGCCAAAGGTAGCAGCAGAAGCAGCCATGACGCTGTAGCAGAACTTGCCGGCGACAGCATCAGCCAAGCGCTGCACTGGAGCCTCACGAGCCTGAGCATCTGCTACCAGTCGGCCAATGCCAGCCAGTGTTGAATCTGTGCCAGTGGAGGTTGCCTTGATAGTGATTGGGCCCTCATAGTTCACAGTCCCTGCTGTCACCTGCACAGGGTAGACCCTCTGTCTACACAGAGTGGTGGATCGACTTGATCAGATCGATTGCGACCTGTGCTAGTGGAAGCCAGGCAGGGCAGACAGTAGCAGCCCTGTCGGGCTGCCCTGCCTTGCTGTCAATATGAGCTAGAAGTGCCGGCATGGTGTCAGTGCATGTATATGCAAGTACAAAGTCATGGCCTCTGCAGATGCTCTTAGCAAAAACACAGCAGAGCTGTTGTGTACCTGTTGCTGCAAATTGCAGGGCTCAGAGAGTCGCAAGCCCAGCTTTCAATTGTCTGGCAGCAATGTTGACATCATGCCATTCAGCATAATCATCAAATGACAAACAGCAGTGTTAAGAGCATCACAGATGCTAGTTTGCATCACAGCAGGGCGTCGCAATCACCGCAGCCTGTCAGAGCGAATCAAATCACATCTCCAGGTCCTTAAATGCAGCATGTGCCTTGGTCAAAACACTTGTGCACATGTCAGATACACAAGCGTGCGTCTGTGCTGTAAGAGCAGTGCAGCAGGTTTGGGGTCACACCTGCTGGCCTTTGCTCTTGGGGACAGGCACAGATTCACCCGTCAGCATGGACTCATCCACTGAGCACTTGCCCTGAATGATGTCCCCATCAACAGGCATGCGCTCTCCTGGCAGCACTCTGACTATGTCCCCTGGCCTGATGTTGCTGGTTGGCACCATGGCCAAGTCCATCTCTGGAGCGTTGCCAGCTTGCAATGGCTCTTCCAGAGATGCTGGGTTCATGACCATGCGCGACTGGGCGGGAATCAGCTTGGCCAGTGTCTGGAGGTCAGCTACAGGCAAGAAGGGTTATGTCAGGTACAGCAACACGAGAGAGAGTGCCGTGGCATGCAGCGCCTTGCACGACTGGGGACAAGTGATCTTGGGGGCCAGTATATACGCACCAGCCGCATGCACCGTTCTTAACAAGAAATAGTCTTTCTTGTGACAAGTGCTAGCCTGCTGCAAGTGGTGTGGCCAACACAACATCAACAAGACATGTTGACCTTCGTCATGCATGTTGTGGACCTTGGGCAGATGCCCCTGAAGATATGCACATCTGCTCGCATGTCGAAACCAGCAGCTAGTAAGCTGGTGAAGTTGGGCACTCCAGCAAGTGCGGTGTTTTGCCCTGCAGAGAGCCGGTCAGCGTAGGCTGTCAGGCAAGAGTATGCCTGGAAGATGTGGCATGAATGCCCCATGCAAACGCTGCACTCCTGATGGCGTTTCATCAGCCAGCTGCACTTTTTACTGTTCTTGACACTGTTACATGTGCATCAATGTGTTGCCTGCTACCTGCTGATTGCTTTTTGAACTGAGACACCCTTCCTTTTCATCGCCTTACTTTCCCATTCATTTGCATCGTTCAGAAAATGCACAAGAGCTCTCATGCTGTTGTTTATGTGACATTGACCGGCGCAAGTCATTGTGTACTGCAGGCTGCACATGCACACAGGTGACACAGTCAATAGGCAAGCACACGTGGCTGATACTTTGAAATGCTTGTATCTCAAGGGCGCTGCAGATCAGTTCAGAGGCCATGACAAGCTTTTATGTATGCGACATCTTCATGTGACATAATCATGTGACAAACCATCATGAGTCAGCATCTGCGACAGGCCACCCTACATGCAGTCAACAGGGAAGCACACATACCTGACGCTTTGAGACGGGCTCGCGTCTCAAGGGCGCGGCCGAGCAGCACAAAGGCCAGCAGCATGACAGGTTCCTCCAGGAAGCCCACCTCCAGGCCGGCACCTGGCAGCAGCAAGCTGGCACTGCCGGCTGTGAAGGATGTGGCAGCGCCCAGGCCTATCAGGCTGTTCATGTTGGGGTTGCCCCTGCAGGCAGGAGGGACCCAATCTGTTTAGATGATCAGTGTCGAAGAACAACTCATGAAGTGAAAAGTATGATCAAAGTGTGATCAGACAGTAAGTAATACCAGGGAAAGCATTGAGGGGTTGTGGCTGTTGCCCTGCTTATCAAGCTCAGGCCGATTTGATTGAGGGCATGGCGCAGAAAGTTTGTGATGGCCGCAAGCCTGACAGGCTGTCCATGACAACACTGTCTTTGTGTGATGATGCTATTGTTTGATTGTATGGATTATGATGCTCTGTCAGCCCATGCAAACGTGGCACATACGAGGGATTGTGTCATAGACTGTGACTGAGGCTATATGTGATATGCTGACCCCACACTACTATGCTTAAAGTACTAGAGCATGATAGAGACAAACAAGGCACCCCTCAAAAGTATGGGGCAAGCAAAAGCATGCGCTTCTGTATCAGACCTGAGGTATTCCCATGCACGGCATGATCGGGTTCATGATTACCTAGCAAGGGAAAGTGCACCATCAACCAGCAGCTTTCGGCCAGGTCCCAATAGAGCGACTGCGCCAAGAGCAGCGCTGGCAGCTGGGTTGCTGAAGGTCTGGTGCATGGTGTTCAGAACTGGCAAATGAGCCACCTGATGCAGTCCCAAGCCATGCAACCAGTGCCCCAAGTGGTGCGTGCAGCAGATGAGTGCCAAGGACCATGCAATGCCCAGGTCTAGTATGCTTTTCTGCAGTTCTGCCTGCTTTGCTTGTTGGCTCTTCTCAGTGTCGCCCAGCATGCCTTGCTCAGGATCTCGAATTTTTGAGGGAAAGCCCTGTCATGCACACGGCAGAGTGATTGTGTATCATGATCATGCTGCTTGTGTCACGTGTGACCAGGCACAGCCAGCTTCAACAGCTGCAAGATAGTGCTCCTGGCAGTAAGTGTACCTGCTTTGTCAGCAGGCTGGCAGCTTTTGCCCCTAGCGCTTCTTTATCGGAATTTGCAGGGACCTTGAACACTGCACTCTCTGTCAGCAGGTTGACAGCGGCGCTTTTGATATCAGCGTTCTCCATCAGTATACGCTTGACAGCAGCTGAGCATCCACCGCATTTCATTCCAGATACGTCCAACAAGACTGCCTCTGTTGCTGCAGGCCAATAAAAGTCAGCCTCTAGTCTATTGTCGCAGGCCAGTCTTGAATCACATCACGCGACTCAGGAATGACGCTAGCACTCTGGCACCCTCACCGTCGTCTGCATTTTGCGGTTCCGCTGCAAGTGTAGAAGCAGCATAGCAAGGACTATTCTGTTGGCGATTCAGGTGAAAGCGAGAGCTTTTGCGAATGCGATCATGAGAGAGAAACTGACGGACGCGAAAGTGTCGATGATAGAAAGTTTCCCGAAAAGCAACCGGAGTGTTTGGTGAGGCAGGTCGTGCATAGCTGATCTTGCAACGCCGAGACAGAATGTGACTGGCCCTAGGGCAAGTCGTGGCAAAGGATGGCATGAGAACACTAGTGACACCCAGCACGCGCGGACTGCACCAAGCACGGAGCTCCGGCCGCGCTTCGCGGATGATATGCTCGACAACGAAATCTCGTGTCACCCTGACCGAAGAAGAAGACTGGAGACATCCAAACACCTGACTCATCCTCAGCATACAGCAATTTTCACAGCAAACAGCCTCCTGAGCACTTGCAGAGGATGCAGCCCGGGTCCGCAGAGTCATCCGAGATGCAGTCCTCACGTAGATAGAGTATATGTTAGATCAAGAGTCTCAGGAATGCCACTCACACCTACTGCAACTGGTTGCACTTCACGTTGCATAACACTTATTGCCATTCCCTTACAGCATATTGCTTTGCAAGCATGCATACTTCATCTCAGAACCATAGCTTACACACAGCATTGCTGCCTGTATTACTATGTCAATGCCTGCAGTCCATGCTTTCCTGCAACCCATGCTGTGACATTGCTTTCATTAGCACATCTTTTCATCAGTGCATGCTTTGCTCACTGCACGCCAATCACAGACATTGCACTTCATTGCAGTGACATGCCTTGCCATTCATTGCTCTGGACTGCCTTGTCGTTGGGTGCAGTGTACTGTTTGAAATTCTCTTGCACGAGCTCGAGGTGTCCAGGGTGCCCTGATCTGCAAGATATTGTCTGCTGGTCTGCAGGTAGCTGTGCTTGTTTCTGCTGCTTCAACAGACAGACTCCCCTCTTGCAACACTCACACCTCACACACTCCAGAACTCGCGCCTCCTTCCCACTGCTGCACCATGGCTACATTTATACCATCGCACAGTACAGACCACACAGCCACCAGCATGAGCACAGCACCCCGACAAAACAGCTGATGAAGCACGATGCAAGCAAGATTTTGGTGTGCATCAGCTGCAGCAGACATACACCCAAGCAAAGGTGCTGCAACACTGGCAGCTGCTGCAGCAGTACCTTCCCAAGCAACTCACCATCAGCATGTGACTGGCAGTGGTGAACGTGTGATGGTGTTGTACCAACACAGCTAAAATTGGCATTCCACACTCGTCCAAAGGCATGTCGCCGCTTGCCGAGGTCAATCACTTGGAGAGCTGCTACACTCTGAACATTGTCTTCCAACTCAGTGCACTGCAACTGCATTGGTGCTGCATTGACCGCACAAATGTCATGTCATGGCATTGAACTCAAATCAAGCCCTACACAGCCAACTGCACAAAATGCATCGTCATATACATTTTGCATGGCAGCAACGTTGCTAAAATGGTGGTTGTTAAGTCAGTCTTGCAAATGTGGAGTACCATAATACCATATGTGGCGTAGACTACTAGTACTGTGAATGCAACTAGGTTTGCTTCCAGCCATATGCAGCAATCGTGGCATGCACAATGCTCATGTGCAACAAAATTTGGGCATCAACAGCCCCTTATGAAGCTTGCAGAGGGTGCATGTCACCGCTGCTGGGTCTTCTACTAAATAGCAGATTGCAAATAGGCCCAAGTGTCCATTTTCATGGCCATTCTGGCATTGACAGAGCAAGTATCGCTTGCATGGACATGTTGTCGAGCTTCCAACACGATTTTTTTCGCAACATGTTGATAATCCGGGTTTCGAGCAAGATGTTCTTGGCGCAACATGGTGTGACACTATCTCAACCATAAATTGTAATATACTTTTTCATTTTCCGGGATTTTTGAGGCAACAAGTAGCTACCAACGTAAGCAACATGTACAACATCACAGCTCGCCCGTGCATAGCTTGGGCTACTCAGCTCGGGCATAACAATGCAAGATGAACAATCTGAGGACTGATTTAGGAATGCCAGGGTTGTGTGTAGGGTCCAGCACATTGCACCGATCGCACTTTGACTGCATCGCAGGACCAATTTGCATTTAAGGCAGACTGTGTAAGATTTGCAGGAGGCTTGCAAATCGCCAGCGTAAAGCACATTTTTCCAGCAGGCGTTCGGAGCAAAGACATGAGGGTGTTGTGATCGCCATCCGAGGTTGACATTATGGCTCGAACAGAGCCTGCACTGAGATGCTTGAGGGTCCTGAGCAGAAGTGTGCTGTGCAATGACACGCTAACCACTGTAGAAAGCGCCAGCGTCTTCTCTGCCGCAGCAGCCCGACTGCAAGCCTTGGCAGCAGCAGGTATGCCCTCTCTGCAGGAGGCACAGCTACTGACGTTGAAATGAAATAAACGATGCTCATTTTAGTCTTGTCCTGCAGGCGACTTGCAAAATAGTCAGCAGGCGTTCGCCACCACCAGCAGCTGTTCAAGCTCTGGTGCACAACAGCTGTTGGGCACCTCATTTGCTGCACTGAGCCTTCAGCAGAATAGGCTACCAGCGCCTTTGTCATCTGTAGTCCAGTTTTCTGCTCAACGGCAGCCTCATCAAGTCGCAGTAGTTGAGTGGGTTGATGGCAATGAATTTCAGAAAGCACCACGGTCCATAGGTAGCATAGCAAAGTACGGGGACGAAGACATCAATTTGACAGAGACAATTATTCTTACCCCAACAAGAGAAGCAGATAAGCTCATTAGCCCGCCAGCTGTCAATGTGCCGCTCAGGGCAGACAGTGTACGGCGGAAACGCAAGCACAAAATGAACAAACACAAGCACAAGAAGCGCAGAAAACTGCAAAGACACAAGAACTGAGTTATCTGCATCATAAGCATCCCCAAGCATGGTAACATGTGTTTCCCTAGAAAGTTTCTGCTTCAAATGGTGTCTATGTTCACTGTTGACAGAGATCTGGCTTTGTGCCAATGCAGAGCAATGCTAGGGCAACAAAGTTGCTGTTGTAAACACATCACAATATGCAGCACCGATGTCCATGTGTTTCTGAGATACACACAGTACAAGCACTGCATTGGCAGCTGCTGCTGCAGCAGAAGTTGCCATCAATTTCATAATTGGCACAGGCAGATGTCTAGTCTGGATGCAGATCCTCCGAGGCAGCTAGGCTGTTCATGGATGGTTGCCACACCCCATGCATATGCAAGTACATCCTGGAGTCTAGCGACATATCTGGAAGGAAGCTGCTGGAAGAGTCTGCACGGAACCACAGTATTAGCTGTTGATTGCTTGTCAATGCATCACCCGGGCCATAATACCAAAAGGCCACACGAAGGTTGCTCTGACAAGCCTTGAACAAGAATGCAAATACACATGATTCCTGATAAATGTGCCTATGTTACAATGCACCATGAGTGATCTGGCATGCAGTAACGACGTGTTGAGTCTCTTGTGCACAGTTGAGTCACCTCTGTGGCTGACTGCCATGCTGGACTTCCGTCTGCAACCTCTGATGATTCCATACTTCTGTTCCAGCCGTATATCCTGCAGCGAAACCTCAAAACCATCTCCAGAATGTCTCTTGCCTGAACTAATACTTATGTAAAGCTTACATGGACTGTATCATGCAGTTCATACAGCAGCAAGGGTGATGCCACCAGGAGGACATGAGACTAAAGCTATGCCCCACATCTTTTGTCAACTTTTGAGACAGCTCTGCCCTTCCCATGTATTCTGCCTTGAGCCAGTGACTGGGACAGAGTCTCACCTCACTATCACTGTCAGAGTCTGATAAGCTGTCTCCTAGCGGAACGAACTGAGTCCTGACCACCGTCATCATGCCTGATCCACTACCGCTTAGGAGCATGGGATTGGCAGCAAGACTGGACGCTGCTGAAGCAGCTCTGTCGGCGGTGCCTGCCTTGTGTTGCATTGGCTTCTGTGGTGAGGCAGAAGTGAGCAGGAGGGGGGCACCCTCTTGATCTGATGGGGGAGCCAAGGGATCCAGTTCTGCCCCCCCATGCACAGCTTCTGAGCGGTCTGAAGGCACAGGGGCACTCCTGTGCTGATCCTGGTTTGTCCCCTGTCCAACAAGTAGTCTGTATTTGGTGTTGAAATACACAGACATTTTGTCTGCTAGGCTGCACATGACAAGTTGTATTAAGCCTGCGTAATGCGCTTGCACATGCTACATTGTCTCAGCCATGTAGCATGAAACAATGCATGACAGACATTTGACCTGACGTCCTGCTGATCTGATCAGAAGACGAAATACAAGTCACAACCGCCCTTCTGAGTTGCAAGGTGAGGAATAAAAACAAGGCAGCACGGTCATGCCTGGGGTCATGCCCATTGTAAAGTGACAGCTGTTGATTCATACATGACTTATCAAAACTTAGCGCGGTGCAGATTTGTTCTGCTCTTGTTGAAAATGTCACCTGTGACAACTTGATGGGCATATGACTGTCTGCAGTCACTGTCCCAACCTGTATTGTCTCCTGCTTGAAGCCCCACTGAGCCCCCACCTAATCACAACAAGTACAAGTCTGACGTAGGCCCTAATGCAGCCTATCTGACTGACAACTGTGCACAACACAAGCTCTCAAGCACAAACATAAGCAGTGTATAGTGTCAATGCACACATGGCATCACATTGCAAGATTGTGCATTGTGAGCTGGTACCAAAGTTCCCAGGCTCAAGGTATGGATAACTAGCTGCACTGGCCACACTGCTCCCTCTGCAGCGACAGCACCAAATGCCACAGTCAGACCCACATGAGCTCGCCACACTTACTTGCGGGTAGCCTTCCCATGCAATGGTGGTCTGCTGTGCAGCACCAGCGCCAGCACCAGATTCCTCCCTTTGGAATGAAGCTGGAGGTGTCGCTGGCTCTATCTGGTGCATGAGCAGGGATCCAGCAACTGAGCTCCTGACATCTGCACAGCATGAGCAGGCTTCAGTATGTCTTTGGAGCTGGACAGCTACACTGCTACCCACAATTGTGGCGAGTGATCGCAAGCCTTCTGGTGATGGATGGCAAGACTTCAGCATGCTGGCCTGTAGCCACTGCCTCAAGTGGCTGCTCTAGTACTCGCAGAATGTGACATGTCGCTTACACGCGACCAGGTGTTGCCCAGCATCTTGGGCATCACATTATGCTGGACAACAAGTACCGGAAGGCATGAGGTAGTTTCAAGCTTTCAATGAGGGTTCTGCAGTGATTCAGGTCCAATCAGACTGCCACTTGTCACTCGTGCCACTGTAGAAGAAGTGGTGACTTTCATGGACAGCTGAGATGCATCTGTTGTGAGACTGTCTCACCTGAGCTAGGCTGACTTGCAAGAGGTGAGTCTCCTGCTGCTGGCTGACTCCAAGACCGGGATCTGGCTGCCTGCAGGCCACTGCTGTTCCTCATTGCCTGCTGCTGCAGCGTTCTTGACGCAGGCACGTCAGCTGCTGTGGCCCTCCTATGCTGCTGCAGACCCAGAGGCATGTCCAAGCGTGACTGAGCAGTCGGCACAGTGAGAGCAGGCAGTGCAGGTTGAGCCCATTGACTTGCCCATGGCTGATGGGCATCATGATGGCTTGCATGCTTGTTTGGCTGCTGCATGCTGTGAGACACGATGCTGCATGGAGCGACCTGAGCCTGGCTTTGTACACTGGTCTGGTCATGGCTATCAGTTGAAGCTGCATCGGGGTCTTCAGCTTTGTGACTCTCTGATGGCGCTGCTGAGCTGGCTGGCTGTGACTCACGCTGGGCATGCTGTGCCCCTGGCTCGTTGCCACTGCCCAAGTCAGGAGCACCACTGAGACTGGCTTGCAGCTGTATGGATTGCCCGTGCTGCTGCTGTGGCTGCTTCTGGCCGTCAGGCAGTGACGAAGGCTGTAGGAAGCTGGTGGGCTGCCGGTGAAGAAGAGCAGCGCCTGGCGCCCACAAGGTGGAGGTGCTGGTCTCAGCCGTGCGAGATGGCCGGGCTGGTGGTGCTGCAGCATTTGCAGCCATCTGCAGCATTAGCCTCTGCAACTGCAGAAAAACATGCCATCTCTTGACAAGCTGTTTGTTTGCAAATTGGTCAATATAGGCGTGCCAGCTCAGACACACTGATGTGGTGTGGCACTTGCAAAGAATTCTCTGCAGTTGCCAAGCTGTTTGTTTGCAAAGCCTTGAACGCTGGGGAAGCAACGAGTGAAGAGTCATCTTGTTGGCTGTGACAAAAATTGGTCTGTCTCACATGCTGACAATTCTATCTGTATTGTTCACAATGCAACACTACCAGTCAATGCAAGGTAACATACACTTGTGGCATAGATGAACGCGTGACACAGCAGCAGTGCAAAACACATTCAGCATCAGAGCTGTTGTCAAGATCAACAAGACCTTGCACCATGATAAAACACCACCAAGGGAGCATGCATGTCAGCAGTGTGCACCTGCTGCCTGAGCTCTGTCACCTCCTTCTGCAGTGCAGCTGTGTCAACACCAGCCTCAGTAGCCTGCTGACCCCCCTGGGCGTCCCCTTCTGGGCCTGTCCTCCTAGCTTCCTCCATACCAGCACTGGATTGCACTGCCCCGGAAGCTTCGTGTACAGTTTCCCCAGCAGGTGCTGCAGGCTGATGGAGATGAGCTAGGCTTGCTTCAGGATTCAGCACAGCGCTGTTCTGCCTGTCTGCAGACCGCATCGGCTCCTGCAAGCTGGCGCTTGCACATGGCTTGACTGGGCTCTGGCAGGTGCACGCTCCAGTGATGGTGATGTTGACAGAAGGTGCTGCCTGCAAGCTTTTGCGACCTGGGCTGCAGCAATGGTGTGCTGCTGTGCTGGGTGAGGTTTGTGGGGACTGCTGAGCAGCAGACTGGGACCATGCAGCAACTGAATCAGCTGCGTGGGTGCCATCATACAGGTATGAGTCTGACTGCTCTGCAGGTGCATGACCTGAGCCGTATGTCTGGGTGTCTACGTGATATGGGCGATTGGGTGAGCTGGAATGTGAGTGGGTGTCGGGACCTTGGGGAGCCCAGGCGGGAACAAAGGCGGGCGAGGCGTGGGGAACAGGCAAGCTTTGCCTGCGGGGCGCTAGCTGATCCACATCTGCATTCCAGAAACCAAGCAGGTATGTCTGCCAAATTTGTATCAGGATGAACTCAGGATGAACTCAGGATCCATTGTGCCAGGCATGGCTTACATTCATGGAAAAGTTGGCCACTCAGGATGGAATTCGCTTGATTGGAGAGTTTTCTTGTCATATCTCATGCACTTGATTGGTGTCTTGTGCCCATGACACTGCATCACACGGCCCACTCCAACAGCAGAGCCATGTGCAAGCACGGCAATCATGGATCAGGAAGCCCACAAATGCAAGCTAAGTGCTGTTGCCCAACAAATTACACATACATGGCCGCATACAAAGCACACAGGACTATGTGCAGGGCACAGGCATGGCTGGCTGAAGTCAGCAAGAGTGGTGATGGGTGCGAGAGCACAGCCATCAGCTCACCTTTGCTGAGGCTGGGACTCCTCCAGCTTTGGCTGCTGCTGGGCCTGCTGGCCTCTGCAGCTTCTCTGCTTGAATGCCCTGCATGAAATTGCACGTATGCTAGTCACAAGCCGCCTTATGATACAAAAGCTCTGTATTGCTGGTACTCTGATGCATCTGTGAATACTACTGGCAAGCATGTTGAAGTCCACAACACAGAAGCTGCCACAAGCCTTCACGTTGCAAGACTCAGTTTTATACGCAAAGTATCTGGAGTCACCATGTGTACGTGTTGTATGACACAAGCTTTTAGATGTGTGTGTTCAAGGTGTACCTTTTGCATGCAACAAGCTTGTGCATGTGTGTGTTCAAGGTGTACCTATTGTACAGGCAAGCTTTTGCATGTATGTAAACACAGCAGTGAAGCAAGGCTAATTCCATACACCTTTGCAATGACTGCTTAGGACAATGGCATCTACAACAAGCCAACTGATAGCATGAAAGCAACTTTTGGAGCACATGGAAAAATATCTATGGGCATGTTTACCACAACCACAAGTGTCGAGTCAACAGCAAAGCATACCCTGGCCGACATCAATGGTGTTGTCTGCATGTCGCATGGGGACCAGGGAGCATACAGCATCTCCCTTGCCTGGCCGGCTTGCTGCACACCTCAAGCTCAAGACTGGCATCTTCTGGCTTGGAGCGTCGACTCTTACCTCATAGCAACTGGGATGACTCCCTGGAGGACAGTCCAGCAAGGTATGATTGTGGTGTGCAAAAACAGGCCCGTCTGATGTTGTGGCTTCATGGCATGCAGAACAAATTCATGCCTGCTCTGTGAGTACATCATCATGTACAAGCAGCCTTCATGTGTAGATGCATGTACAAGCAGCTTTCATGCATGCTTACAATTTGTTTATAGCAGCAATGTGTTGCAGTAAAGACAGCACTAGCTGTCACAAGAGCCAGGGAGGAGACCTGCAGGGTACAGCAGCAGCAGGAATGCTTGGTCGCCTTGCGTCACTTTATCCTGCAGCTGAGTGGTTGCAAAGAACTTGAGACAAGCCAGCCACACAAGCGGATGTGTAGGGCTTGCGACACCACTGACCCAGACACCAACCACGGGCACCCCATAAGCCTGCATGGTGCGCAACTTCATCAAAGCTGCAATCTGGGGTGCACTACGCACAGCGTGACATAGCAGCCATATTTGCATCTAGCATGCAGAGGTTCTGCTGATCAAAGTCGTGATTTGTGGGAAATACGCCACAGTGCGGCGTGTTTCAGAGAAGAGCGACATAACAAAAACTGATTCAAATTCTTACGGTGTGGGACAAAGTTGTGTGAGTATGGCAAGCAGTGTTCAAGTGACTTCATAGAACAGGGCCTACATTGGGGTCATCTGCAAGCAGCGGCAGCAAGCTGCGAGCCTGGTCCATGGACAACAGCCCATTCTGTGATGCCTTGACTGTGGCCTGCTGCTGACCGTCTTGCAAGGACTGAGAAAGCGGCACTTGGCATACTTTCTTGGCATACAAGGGTGTCAGCAGCACAGATGCTCCTGGCACAGCCACTTGACAGTGCAGCTGCGCAGCATTGCTGTGGCAGGACACTGAGTAAACCTGCACACATGTAGGACAGGCTCAGGAATTGTGCTTGCAGCTGTGATGTCCCAGCAGCTGTGATGAAAACAGCAGTGACAGGTGTCGATTGATTGACACAGAACAACAGCTTTCACAAGGTGAAGGAAGAGAGAATATGAGAGACACCTCACCTGCTGCATGCTGGCAGGAGCTCTGACATTCAGCCCTGATTCCACTGCCGCTGTAAGGTTTTGGGCAAGCTCAAGAGCTGAGTCCCCAAAGCAGCATTCATGTAGCTCTTTCTGTCCTTGCAAAACTGGCAGACTGAAGGTAGCCTCTGCAAGATCTGATGGGCCTGTGTTTTGACAGATACTTCCGTCAATTGAGTCCAACATTCTGCTGCCTGCTGCAGCAACAGCTGCAAGTAATACACTGCAGAGGACTTTACCTGCTCCAACTGCCAGTGAAACAGCATTGCTGACTCCCACATGCCACGCAGCTGGTACATGCAGCTGTTTTGCGGCACCAGTCTGCTCTTGCAAAGACTTGAACGCTTGCTGCCTGAGAGTGACAGCCGGCAGGAAAGCCTGTACAGAGCACATCGTTGTAGTGAAGAGTACCTAAATTCGATACACAAAGCGGTACCACTTTAACGCAAATCACCTGCGGATGCAGATGAACACAGGGTCCAGTTGCAGTCCTGTCCCAAAGAAATCGCCTGCTGGAAGGAAATCTCCAAGCCCTGACCGCACTAGAACTCTGTACCTGAGCTGACTTGTGCCGGGATGCACTAGCAAAGCTTGATCGACAGATGACTGGATTAGAATGCGAGCTTGGGGGTGCAGCGTCCTGTGTCCGCCGAAGTTGTGATGCACTTGTGTTGACTGTTGTACTTGACGAGGCGTCGCCCTCGCTGTGACCGGGAAAGTATGCAGAACGGCTTTGCAACGCCTGTGAAGCTGCTAGCGCGGCCATCGACAAGCCTGATGCCGTCCGATGAGCATCCTCAGCTTGCAGTTTGCTTGCGGTTTAAACGTAGTTTGACCATGCTCACAACAGGGCAGTTCTGCCTATACGCCCTTCTCAAAGGGGCATCCAGGGGCACTAACAAACACCTAGCTATGGGGGGGCACAGTTGTATGGTACAGGTGCGCTGGGCATGGGAACCACTTGCAAGCAGAGAAACAGCCATTGAGCTCAGCTGCAGAAACAAATGTTCGGGATTTTCCTCATGACTTGATCAAGTTCACGCAGAAGAACTTGTTGCTGTGCATGTATACTACAGCACAACAGGTAGATGGCAACAAAACAGACACAAATTCTGCACCTTTGTGCTGTTGGCATGGATGCCTCACTCAGCAAGAGCACTGCCCATGACATTTGGAATAGCCACGATGTCTGCTGAGTGCTGACATTTGCTGTTCATATCCCTCTGCTTGCTGGCTTGGTCTGAAGCTTTAGCTGTGCCTCCATCAGGCTATGCATGTCAGTAGGTATGTCTTCCCTATCATTTGGTCTATTCAAGTAAGAGTCAAATTCAAACTCATCAAGCTTGCCACTGAGAGAGTCCAGTCCGAGTCTTGAAGATTCTATCCCAGGTAGCCTTTGTACTCTGCAAACAAAATTGGGCTTGATGCGCACCATTACAAAACCACATTTGACTTTGCACATTTGTTAACATGCAGAGTACCTTCCCAAAATCTGCTTTTCAAGGGCCATCCTCGCTGGCAATGCTGAGCCATATACGTTGCGCATCATCTCAAGTCTGATCTGCTCCTGTTGCCTTGGGTGCTAAGACAACAGCCAAAGGATTAAGTCAGCATACTTCATTTCGGCATACTTTGGGCAGAGAGCTTGAGGTTGAAGATGCCGCAAGGTCTCAAGCAGCTTGCATACTCACGTTTCTCTGTATAGCTTCAACAACATGGGTATTGCCAATATCGTCTTTGAGCGTGCCCAGACCGTGCCTAAACGAGTCATGTGGTACGCTGAGCATGGGTAGGGAGGTCATCTCGTCCTGTGTCGCAAGCAAACTTAATGAAAAGTGATCCAAAGGCGCAGCAGTGGCTACCCCGGTGATCGTCAGCTTATACCATACTGAGCTTTGACGGCGAGTTATTATTCAAGTGATGCGGTTCCGTGCTGGAAACGAGCTACAGATGGTGAATGAGATAGCCTGAATGGGTCAAAGTCACAGAGTCTCCGTGATGTGCTCTACACTGTAGAATTACTGTAGAGTCTTTCTTCCAGACCTCCTTCATGTGAATTGCCTGTTTTGGCAATGGATCCTGCTGCAAGCTTCCAACATCTCTCTCGTATCTGCACCAATCTGCGCAATGGACGTGTATGCTTAGTTCTTAAGCAAGCTCTACACCGCTGCGCAGTCTAATCTGTTCATATTTAAGATTGGGAAACAGCCCTTTAGCCACTGGTATGCATCGATCCTGCTGTCTTCCCGCAAGATTTTCGTTTGTTGCGCTGCTGCATGCATTGCACCAGCTTCGAGCCTTGAGTCTGACACCGCTACAATAGCGTCTTTTCGTTGTGATCATGGGACTGTGACAGCCGCTTGACCTTCATCAGCCAATAGTCATCACAACAGCAAAGAGCATCAGCTGTGCGACGCAGCTTGCACATGACTCATTGACTTCTGCACACGAACAGTGAAACATTTTGGGCTGTACGCAGTTTCCCTGAGGCTGACTGACGTAGACATGGCGGTGAGAGGGTATCTGACCATTGTAGTCACTCAGGCGTCTAGCAGGACCAAAGCAAATGATGTGGTCTGGGATTCCACTTTTGCTGAGGGGTTCGTCAAAGGTAAGAAAAGTGACAATGCAGCTTTGCAAGATGACTCGTGGCTCATTCATGCCTCTGCTGTGTAGTGGAGGTTCGTGGTGGGCCTCGCAACAACAAGGTATTGCTGTGCTCTGCCTTCTCCATCAAGATCCTGTGTGCTTTTGCTCAGATCAAAAGACATCTGCATTATACTATATGCAGGTCGTCTCTTCTACCAAAAAGGTGTCTGATGGATTGTTAGAGTGGAATGAAACCTTGAAATTGTAAGTCTCCATGACCATTTCTACTATTGTGTGCTTTGTATGCTGGCATGAACTTGATGGACATGTCTGCTGTGGAAATGCTTGAAGACATCTGTTTGTTGCTTTGCATGTTGGCATGCATGTATGTCTCATCTTGAAAGCTTGCAATACCAAGCAAAGTAAATGGAAAACAAATCTTCCTGGTTTGTAGGGAGGTGTTAGAGGAGTCACGAGAGCTACGCATCGTCCTCTGCCGCCCAAAGATATCAGGCTCAAGGACTGGAAGCGCTGTTGTTGCTGCCTGTGGTGAGCATATTAGTCATCTTTTGCATGCAAAAGCGCCTCACTGGTTGACACACTATGTAGGCAGTTTGCTGTGCATGGTTTGCTGTGCGTTGTGCCAGTGCTTAAGTCAGACAATCCACTCCAAGTTTTTGGCCCTGTTCTTGTGTCTATCGAGGAAGACTTTCAGTGCATGACAGTATCAAAATGATCTATGCTTTGCTTCCTGTCCTTGTGCACTGCTCAAGTCTTATGTCGTGCAGCATCAGCAAGTGGCATCAGAGGGCTTGACTTAGTCATGATCAGCACTTCTAATTTCAATGCAACCTAATACATCTCCCCTTTGTAGGAACGCATTTTTGTGCCCCCAGGCGTTTCTGAGATTGAATTTGCAGTGTACGGATGACGTTTCTGAAGTACGGAAGGTGTTTCAGGATTGAAGACAGCAAAGAAAGTACTCATATGCACCATTCTGTGCAATTCTTGTGTTGTGCAGCATCAGCTTGAGAGAAGCAGAGGGATTGACCAGGTCATGATCAGCTGAACCAAACATGCTACTCACAAGCACCACACATCATGTCAGCAGATCCATGTGGCCCCTATCTTGACAGTCGCATGTCTTCAATGAATGCATTCTGTGCAGGTATCTTTGTGGATGATATTCTGGATGCAGTCCCCATTGATAAGTGGTTTGAGATGTTCAAGCCGGGCGCAGCTGGGGAAGGGGGGTTCATCAGGGTCCACATGTCCTTCAGTGAAGGCAACCTCTCTGAGTCTAGGGACCCATCCCCCACCGAGACCCTGGCGCCCACAGGTATCACCCTTACACATGAATTTGCAAGAACTACGTAACCTGATCGGCCAAATTGCAGCTGGTTACACCTGTGCCTACTAGCCTCTGGTGGCATTTACATAATATCACGGTTCAGGCTCCTGCCCAAACCGGGTGTTGTGATGTCTGCTTGGATTCCATTTGTCCCCAACTCAGGTCCCTTCAATCCCAGAACGGTTGTAGGAGCAACAGGCATTATGCATGACATACTGCTCTGTCTGACCAGATGCATGGGCTGGTGCAATATACGCATTTTGACACCTGCTGGCTCTTGTTCAGCTGCCCCAGGCAATGCACCCAACTTCAGTCTCCGCATGGCAGCTTCAGCTGGACAGAGCTCGTTGCCATTGCAACTGCGACTTCCTTTCCTTTGCTGGCATGTGTCCTGTGCCAACTGCACATGCAAAAGTAACATTGACTGCTTGAAGTGATGCATGGGTGCTGGCAGGAAAGCTGTAGACCAGGCGTGCCTGCTGCAAACACTGACACGATTTTCTGGTTAGTGGACTGTGGTGTTCGTTCGCAGCAGCATGCTGTCTGTGCAACACAGCACCAAGCTCATATGCACCCCAAGATCTGCAGCAGCAGCTCGCCGACCAGTTGCGTGTGCTGCAGAGAATGGAGGCTCATTTGAAACAAGACCTGGCATTGCAGAGAGCTTTGCACCTGCACTGTCTGGCTTCACATCAGAAATGCATTCAGACGTACAGAGCGCTCAGAAGGAGAACAGGCCTCCTGACAGTCAGGGTAAGCACAAACTAGACTCCAAAGTAGGTCAACTCTTTGCATGCACAACAGTGTATCACTGTTTGCTGAGCACCAGCGGCCATTTCTTGGGGCTCACCACAAATGCCTGTAGTCTTGTTGTGGAGAAGTCATAACAATGCTACTCTTTGTAGACATTTTTTCATACAAGTTGTGGGCCATGCAGCGCTCGTCGTAATATCCAATGCTGCACTTTCCCAGCATGTTGCCACGGCTTCAAAACAGCGCAGCCATGACCCTTTACACGCATACACTGATTTGCAATCTTGTATGCATGTCATATGACCAACAGCGGCAGTTTTGCACAGATGCAAGCCCTTCCTTCTGAATATGTGGCATATAAGGTTGAGGCACACCTCTTGAGTTGACTGGATGTGTGCCTGTGCAGGATCTCAGAATATGCCATCGCCTTCAACATCACTGCAGCAGAAAACAGATGAGGCTGAGTCCAGAGAAACCTCACCTGACTACTCTGAGACTGAGGCTGAGGTCCAGGAGGCTGAGTCAGAGGTCCCGAGGGCTGAGTCAGAGGTCCCAAGGGCTGAGTCAGATGTCCCAAGGGCTGAGTCAGAGAGTTTGGCTGACAGGTTTGTTGAGATTGAGCCAGAGAGTGCAACCAACACTCAGGAGGTTCAGGAGATCCACTACGAGAGGGAGCCTGACCTACCCAAGCAGCCCACCCATTTCAGAAGGGAGGTTGCATCTCCCAAGAAGCACAAGAAGAAGAGCGGGTGAGACACACATTTGACAGGCCCTCGCGTGCCCTGAGCTCTGAGGAAGACGCATGCTGGATGTATGATTGAATGCTGTGTTGCACCTGGCAATATATGGAGGTAAGCAGAGCAATCTGGGCGCTGACAGGCTTGTAGATACACTCTGCACTGTTACTTGCATTGCCTTCGTTGATGCACAGGACCAAAGCAAGAGCATCTTGGGCTCATTTCATGTCGGTTGCAGGGGAAAGGGCATTGGAAAGCTCCTGGGGGGTCTGCTGTTTGTGGGTGCAGCAGGAGCAGCTGCTTTGTACTTCAAGCAAGAGATGGACAAAAGGCCCCACACTCAACATGAGATCCTCATTGTCGATGATGACATTGGGGAAACAATCAAGACAGAGTGAAGATTTTGCATGTTGCTGATGAGTTGGTGTCAGTTCGATCATTTTGCTACTGTATCAATGATGTACATGCAAGGTCTGTGTGGAGCTGAGCAGCACAAGAGAGTGCAGTAGCACATTAAGTACTGCTGCCAGTGGTCTTGTCAGGCATGGTCCTAGTGTTGACATGCATCCTATGAAGACAGCAGTTTGTATGATATAATTGTGTCGTATCTGTAAGCACCACATGACTCAGATACAGCAACACAAATGTTCGACTTCAAAGCGTGACTAAGATTGTGCAGCCTCAATACTAATTTGGCAAAAGAGCTGAGTATATTGGAGCCACACTATGCATGACAGTGCTCACCAGATTTTGATGTCAATAGTTGTCTTGCTGCAGAAAAACCTAACATACGCACTCTTTAAGTAGCATGCACAGTTCTCTTGCACACAAGGAACTGCATTGCAGTGTTGCATATGACCAGCAGCGACACATCATAAATTAGTCGGTTGTTGGGCGTCCCCTCCAGAACACAGCAAGAGCTGAGCCTCCCAAAGCCATGAAGACCACACTCACTGCTGCCGGCACTGATACCATGACATCAGGAAAGTGCTTCTGCGCCAAAGCAAATCCCAAAGCAGCACTCTGCATGCCTGCAGGTACACAGCGCATGAGCTCAATGTATATCAATCAATCAATCAATTAATATGTGTTAATGTCCTTTGTATACCTTTATAACAACAGGTGGCACATGTTTGACAGAGCAGGCTTGGTGATGCAGGCTTGCAGTCTGCTGCTGCAGCATCTACAATGACTTGGCAGGGCACATGCAATCCAAATATCACTACCTGGGACCAAAGCACCCATCTCTAATCGTTGCAAAGAGTCCATTTGCAAGCTGCTACTGCTCAGAATGCTGACATTCAATGACCAGCTTTCCAGTGTGCAATGCACAACATACCTGTCTCAATGGACACTGTTCGAGCGGTCTTCTCATTGAACTTCAGCCCTTTGCTGAGGAAGTAACCCATGGTAAAGGCTGCAAAGTGCAACACTGCTACTGGAAGAAGAAGGCTGACACCCTCAGCCCTGCAGTCATTGCAACAAGATGTTGAGGCCGTAGGGCACTCTCACTTCAGCATTAAAGTTCCTGACTCTGAGCGTGAATGTAATCACGACACCGCTTAGGGCTGAAATCCATCATGGTTGTATGCATTGGATGAGCATCAAAAGAAGTGAAACTAGACACTGCTATGCTCATGCCTCAGGAGAGATGGTCAACCAATGGAAACATGCTGATGATGCCAACAAATGCTGACTGGCAGATATGCAAGACACATCACTGTCGTCAAGACAGCATGCAGAGCTTTGGAGTGGATGTAGCACTTAAGCACTGTGGCCACTTGAGCGCATGGGGCTGCACACAGCAGGGTGGTGATGGCAACCCCAACCAGGGGTAGCCAGGCTGTGAACTTGACCACCAGGTCATGGAAAAACTCATTGGCCACCACTCCCAACAGCGTGGGCACAAGCACCACTTGGAAAGTGGATACTGCTAGGCCCTGCATGCACAATGAAGGGCTTTCAAGACCCAAAAAGAGCCAGACCAGCTGTGTGCAGCCTCACAGCAGCTGTGCATCTCCGTGTTACACACAGGGCCTATGTGCTGTGTTCTTCCTGTGATGGGAAGAGCTTCACTGACAGTGTTTGACCTCGTGATGACGTTTTGTTATCTAAAAAGCGTCAGGATGTCGGCGGGTGTGAGGCAAGACGTGAGTTATATTTGGACACTTGTGCACCAATGGATATAGTTGCTGGCAAGCAATCTCATGGCTGCTGGCTGACATGCTTTGACATTTGCTGCTGACTGAGCACATAGCAGGGTAGGAAGAAATGATCGGTAACGGACATGTTTAGCCATGCTTGCTTTCCTGAACACCCACAAGTGCATACAATGAATGCATGCCAACAGCAACATATGCAGGTGCAGCAGATGCTCAAGAAATCCCACAAGTTGTGTAACAAATGCAGGCACAGCAGGTTTTATGCACGCACACACCTTTTACCAACAGTGTGCAAACAAGTGAATATGGCATTCCACAGGGTATGACAAGTCATCTTTGCTGGGCACATTGCTGGAACGCAGACCACCTTGCAAGATGCCGATGCAGGTGGAAGCAATCACATACCTTGGCATCCACTGCAATGTAGGCTCCAGCTAGAGTCTTAGTCAGTAGAGGGGTCATGACAATGGCTCCCAGTGTAGATGCTGTTGTCATCAACACTGACAAGGCCACATCTCCATGAGCAATGTATGTGGCCACATTTGAGGACTGCAAAAGACCTTGGGCATGAACGAGGGTGTGTCATAGCATGCAAAAGGCTGCTGTGGTATGTCAGCATCAAGCTGCTGAGCAGTCAAGTCATTGAGGCACTTGATATCAACAATTTGCAAAGCTGCAGGGCTGTGTCAAAGACTCAGCAAGCCTGATGGGATGTTACACCCTGACACAGGAGGACTGTATCATAGTACAGGAGAAAAGCAGACAGTAAGCTGCCTATAAAAGGGCATGGACTGCCTCAAAACATTGAGAGGCAAGCCTTCTTGAATGATTCACAGGTGAGACATAGCTGGTTGCAAAGTCATGACAGCAACAAACGAGTAATTGACACTTAAGTAAGCAACAAGAAAGGCGACAGAATGAGTTGAAGGCATGAGAGAGGGGGGTTGATGACCCACCTGACCCCCAGGACAGCATGATACAAGAATCAGCCCAGTGGCCAAAGCAGGCGATAGGTTCAGAGCCTGCAGGGGACGTGAACAGGTAAAGCATCTTGACGCAAACTGAGCACTAGTCAATGTCTGATGTGTTGACAGCAGCTCATTGCAGCAGTGTGTAGTCAAGGGTCACGTGTCAAATTGATGGTTGCAGTGAAGCAATTCCTCAGCTAAGTGGCATGCATGCTTGCTGAAAGAGTCTGAAGTCAGCAGCCAGACTTTTGGTTGCAATGACTGGGACAGTACCTTTGCAATGCCGTACCCAAGCAGTGGCTTCACAATATATTGAGCTAGGTAGCCCACTCCTATGGGAACAGGGTCTTTGGCACACTGCACCATGAGGCCAAAACATGTTGAGCATGCTGTGCAGGAGCTGCACATGCCAGCATCAGCAAGTGCTGAATGACATGTTTGCGAGTGCTGTCAGCTGTTTGTTTGGTGGGGCTTGAGCAATAGAACGGTGAATTTCGAGTTTTGAGTGATGGATCTTGAGATCTGAGCCACAGAGCAGGTCACAATTGACTGCTCAATACAAGGTTATAGCAGAGCTGAGCTGTGCACCAATGCCTGACCACAGGCAACTGCATCTAGCTCAAAAGGCAGAGAATATTTGGCACACAATGATGCTACCAAACCTTGCCTTTTTGAAATCTTCAAAGGTCAGTGTGAGCCCCATTGACAGCATGAGAAATCCCAGCAAGCTTGTGAACAAGCCACTCGTGCACCATGCTACAGACTGGGGCCTGCTAATGCCAATGGCCGCTCCCAAGCAAACCTGCACCAAGCAAGTAAAGAGTGTGAAGTCAGATAATGCATAGGCGGTTCAATCCACGCAAAGGAGCATGACAAGGTTGCATGGGACAGCTAGATTGTACCCAGACAGGAAACAGAGTAGTCAACACATCTGCCACTTTGTCCAGCTGTGACCTAGGTGGTGTTCCTGGCTCTGGGAAATTGGGATCAATTGGAGCAGCTGCAGCTCCGGATTGTGCCCGGCATATATGCTGCAGTCTGTAGACATCACGGCTCTGAGTGGGACTGACATGCAATAGGTGCGCGAAGCAGCGCGCCTCTAGTGCTGATCAGCAGATGCTCGAAGCTGTCAGTAATTCGGCACCTTGATGGGTGGGTATGTCTTCTAGCCGGCAAGAATCCGATCGAAGCATTCGGTCTGAAGTGTACTCGTTCGATGCTTGTAGGTCGACTAGGCAGACGAGTTTGAGCCGACCATGCCGGCGATGCACGAGACGGCCGTTGACACTTGGCGCCACGAGCGACCAGCATCTCGGCTTTTGCAGGGTAAAGCATGGCCGTCGACATGGTGAATCGACAGCCAAATGCTTGCGCTCAAACGTCCAGCGACTGCTGAAGCTTCCGAGTCAATGGCCACCGGTCAACATTCCTTGACATGCCATGCAAACATTTCCCGACAATTGTGTCTCCACACACATTGGCAAGCACTCAGGCCTTTTGTTAGCTGTCAGGATCAATGTGTACATAGAGAGACGATCAGGCCTTGTGGTTGAAGCAGTTTCTTGCAGGGTTTGCCTGGACAGTGAACAAGTCGTACTGCATGCATGCCGACAAGTGGTAGGACTGAGGTAACTTCAACATGGCCTTTTGTATTGGTCTTCTGTTACGCTGACTTGGCAGAGATAGCAGCGCTGACACTCTGGTTCATGGTCAGCTGCTCAGCAAGCAACACGTGCTGCTTCAGTGCCAATCTTGCTCAGCACAGACAGCTTCATAGCAGCACGCAAAAGTACAAGATACCAGATGCTGTCACACTCATTGTCACATCTAGCATGAAGGAACTTTCATGTCTGTACAAGCTCCATAGTATGTTCAGGTAAAGAGTTGCAAAACAGAGCGTACAACTATAAACAATGAAGCAAATACTGATGTTGACTCCACTCAGTCACTGTCTACTCAAAACACAGCAAGTTCTTCAGTAAAAGCCAGCTCACAGGTTTGGACCTTACAACCCATACACAGGCATAACAAACTTGATGACAAAGTATACAATAGCGCCGGTGAACAAATAGCTGTCAAATCGATCCAGGAGACCACCATGGCCTGGGATCAAATTGCTGGCATCTTTCAAGCCAGCATCTCTCTTCATGACAGATTCTATCAAATCACCAAACAGACTTGCAGTGAAAACCAAGGTGCCCAAGCAGACAGCAGCACCTGCATTAACAGGCCAGGCCAGAACTCGCCAGAATCCCAATGCTGTTGCTACACTGCAGATTAGGCCCCCGACTGCCCCTTCCACCGTCTTTTTGGGGCTGATCTCCGTCAGGCGTGTCCTGCCAAAAGATTTCCCACAAAAGAAGGCGCCAGTGTCTGCTGCAATGACACATGCAACAGCCATAATTGTGGCCACGAGACCCACAGTCCAGTGACTGAGACCACCGAACAGTACCTGCATGTTGCAATTCACAATTGCTCCTAATCATCACAGTCAGCCATCCAGCAACAATGACTGCTAGTTGTGGTTGCATCGTGGTACATGTGATCCAGCATGTGCTAGCGATGTTGCAAGCTGTGATTGAGCTGTGATCAGTTGCTGTTGAGTTGCATTTGCAAAATGACATTTGACGCGGTCAATGCTCATCTTGCAGATACACTCACCGGCCAATCATGTACGATTTGACTGTGCACTGCTGGCGCGCTCAGCAACCTCAGTTTGACCCAGAAGCTTGGCAAGTATCCTGCAAACAAGCAATGCATAAGACAGTATGCCTTTTGACATGCCCTTGATCAAGCAAAGAACAAAATAGCACATCAACCTCAGAGTGGAGCTTACCACAGTAGAACAAGCCAAAGACAGCTGATGCTAGCTGAGCTGTTGTTGGCTTTTCTGTCAATGACACATGCACCGCCAAGACTGCAAAGGAGGCAACTGCCAGAGCGGCTGTAGCCCTGCCATGGGTTATATGTGTCCAGATGCTGAGTCCCAAGCACATGGCTGTTGTGAGCGCGCTGACAATGGGCGACGGCGGACTTTGACCTTCAGACATGCCCTTGGATGTTATGAAACCAAAGAACTCTTGGGTGGCTTGATATGCAACCAAGCATACTGCCCCAGTAAATATCCAGCCCCCTGTTGTGATGACAACTGCTCCTAGCAGCCCGAGCACTGTGCCAAAGATTACCCGCAGAGCAAGGCTACCAAGGCCTTTGCCTCTGACAGGAAGATCTGGTAAGGGGATCTCTGGCAGGCCTGATGCTGCGCCAGTGCTGGCATTCGCAGAAGTCGAAGCTGCTGCGGTCTGTGTCCTCCTAGTCCTATAGGACTGCTGTCTGCCCGAGCTTGAAGTATGCCAGCTAGTCCTTCCTGATGTGCTTGGTTCGGCCTGAGTGCCTTGTTGATCACACGCACAGAGTACGGACACGACGCTGCCAGGCCGACAAGGTAGGCCGCTATCAGGTAGAACTGATCGCCGATGAGAAGGCGTCAAGGAAGTTTTGACCGATTGATTAAACGCTGAAACTGGACGAAGAATGCGAGCAGAATGCCAAGCGCCTGTCTGCATTCTCGGGCCGGGGTGTCCCGGCCTAATACACTGACTGCAGCTGCAGTATCACTGCTTGCCTACGTTGAGACTTGGCTTGTAAGCCCAAACCAAACAAAGCTTCAACCCGACAAGATTTTGCTTTCCATCGTACACATGGTCATTGAATGCTGTCTTCTAAAGGCATTAAGCCCATCCACCTCAAAAGCCATGAGCAAGCACTCCACTCAGGGCAGGCACATAGCTACATTGCAGTGGCTTTCAGCAGAGCCAGCTAAACCCATGCAGCTGTGAAAATGTACACAGATGATTGTACCCAGATGATCGTACACAGATGATTGTACACAGATGACTGTACACAGATGACTGTACATAGATGATTGTGCACAGATGATTGAAAGGTGTACCGAGGTGGGCTCATCCAGAAGCAGGATGGAGGGGTTGATCAACAGCTCATGACCAATGGAGGCTCGCTTGCGCTCTCCTCCTGAAATGCCCTTGCGGAAGAAACCCCCTGATGAACACAACCAATCAACACATGCATAGAGTAGCGTCTTGCCCTTGACCAAGCATTCCATGGCATATAGTTCCTGGGATGTGCAGGCAAACACGTGTGCAGAGGTCAAACAAAGCGCCTATGTATCACGAAGCATTGTGCACAGAGCACAAGACACCAACATGCCTTAATGTATGTAGCAACACGCATGGAGCGCATACCAATGATGGTGTCTTTACACGAGGACAAGCCCAAGGCAGTAATGACTGTTTCCACACGCTCTGTCTTTGCAGCGTGGTCCATGTGCTGTGGAAGCCGCAGCATGGCTGCATAGTAAAGCGTCTCATAGACCGTCAACGACTCATAGAGCAAGTCGTCCTGCAGACCAGCAACATGCAGAATGCTGAGTGTCTAGGACTCCTTTGCATTGCTGCAACAGCGTAAAGCTCTGATACAGGTGGAGTGTGGGGTGTGCCGTGCATTCAGTGTATTGGAGAACTGAGCTTGTCTTGCAATAGTGCTAGTCAGAGCAGCCAGGTGAGGAGCCATGTCAGAAGCTGTCCAGAATGTATGTGTTAGATTGCACTGATGAGAGGCACAGCACAACACAATATAAATGCATAGGGCAATGCAAGATTATGTCACCTGCATGACAAAACCTATTTGCCTCTTGAAGCGCTTGTTCAGCTTCTGGCCATTGAAAGTGACTGCTCCAGTCCTCCGCATAGCACTGCATGCAGAAGACAATACATCAGAGGTGGCTGCGTGTAGTGACCCAGAATGAAAACCCAGACATGGGAAAGCAGCCTTAATTGCTGCAGTGCGTTACACCGATGCTTTTACTTCTGCAGCACTGCCACTAAGCTGCAACAGTGTCAGGAATGTGTACATGGCTTGCATGGCATGGCAGATGACCCACCTTTGAGCACGTGACCCAATAATGCTGAGCAATGTGGTTTTGCCACTGCCCGATGGACCCATGAGAGCCAAAACCTCTTTTGGATGACGTTTACAGCTTGTTTCGATTCTGCGTCAGTCGAGCAGGAAATAGTTGAGCGATTGCTCTGCAGTCTGCGTTCCCACCTGCACTCCGGTGCAACAGTTAATTTAGATTCAAGGTGAAGGCGCTGCATGTCTGAGCATGCACATGTAGGCTCCGGCGCTGGACTTGCCATTGACCTGAAGCACAGACAGCAGTAGCAATGAGTTTCGTGCACAATCTCATGCACTTGATCTAGAAAGGAAGCCCGCACACCCGTCCCGGCAACTTTGTCACGGTTGTCACAGCATGTCGGACGAAGCATCTGACGACGAAATGCACGAAGCTGACTTGAGCTCTCCAAAAGCGACAGAAAACGGCGAGGCTGTGCAATACGGCGAACTCAATGTTTCTAGTATGGACAGCGTGGCTGTGGGCGTAGCTGCAGGCAACATTCACTTACAAAGCGCAAATGCAGCTACCTTGGCGCTGCCGGAGGCAAGTCAAATCATTTTTGTGTGCATGCAGCAGAGCCTTCAGCCAGCAACATTGTACATTGCACATGGCTCCGCCCGAAGCAAGCTGTGGTGTACCATGAACTGATCAGTCCACTCCTGCATGGTATAGGGCAGCAGAGAAGCCAGAGAGCAGCAAGAACGATTGCTGGAAGCCGTTGAGGAGCGTCGTGCGCTTAGGGAAACCACAGTACCCACCAGCGATGCAGATGTTCGGGCAGCCCTTAGAGCCATCAAAGAGCCTGTCACGCTATTTGGCGAGCAGCAGGTACAACTGCACTCTTCAACGTTGCGTCTGGGCCCTCCAAGCAATCTCAGCATTGCAATCATTAATAAAATGATGTCAGGTGGCAAAAGCATTTGACCGTTGCTTATGTTGTTCTCATGTCATGCTGAATATCAGCGGTGAAATTCACTGCGCTTTGTATGGTTTTGCATGGGCATTCATGCTTTGCAAACCTTGACACTGTGTAATGTGTGTGTACAGATGGAGCGGCGCGCTAGGCTGCGCAAGATCATGGCAACCATGGATGATGAAGATGAACGGAAGGCTGCATTGCCCGGTCAGTTTGCATTATAGAGTATCCTACACATTACAGTGTCACTGTTGCTGGCTCACACAGCTTTGGCTTGCTGACATCTGGCCTTGCATGGGCTTGAGCAATCAAGGCTAGCACTTGCACTTTTGCAACATGCAGTTGGACAGCTACGCCAGTGCATCTTCAAAATTACAACTGCTCTTCATTGGTGGCAGCAGCATACATGCTGTGTGGTCCACCGGTCAGAAACTCTGCAAGGTTCGTGCTTGCCCTGGGAATTCAAGTCACAGGCAGGGCAGTTGCCAAAGGCCTGCTTAATACCCACAGAACTCAGTCGCTAGGGTCATCATAACAACTTGACACATCCATATTTCCACCTGGCATTGACAAAGCTTGCATTCAGCAGCAACTGACACATTCAAAGTCAATGCAAGGTGGTGCATTTGAGGAAGAGTACGAGGAGGCTGCACCGCCCAAGAAAGAGCTCTTCTACACAGAGGGCAGTGCACTGTTGAAGCAGGCCCGCCTACACATTGCCCACTTCTCCCTTGACAGAGCAGCGGCCCGACTGGCTGGAGCAAAGCGAAAGCGTGAGAGCCCAGATGAAGATGAGACAGCCGAGCAGGCTGACACAATCCGGCTCATGCGCAAGGTATTCTTCATCACTCTGGGTGTTCTGTGCTTGTGTTTGTTGCCATATCATGGGAGGTACATCTGCATTGACACCAGGCTACCTGTCAGCTGAAAGTGAGTCTGCTAAGGAGCTAGCAACTAGCAGTGTTGGGGTGGTAGTCTGACATTCACTGTTACAACAGATGGAGCACAGGTCAAACGCTGAATCAGTGGGCACCAACAGTATGCAGAGCATGTGCTTGGGCTTGCTTGTCTGTCTGGCGTTAAAAGTAGGCATCGAAGCAGTATGACTCACCCACCAAAGCATGTGAGGGAGGACTCGAGCTGTCAATAGCTGCTTACATGTGCCAAGCCACCATCAGCTTGATCTACAGGCTCACTTGCCACGACTTTCTGCCCAGCCTCTCGCTGCCGGCATATGAAAGGGTCAAAGCATAATCATGAAACGGTCTGATGACTTCTCCAGTATAGCATGTGCAATTCATCTGACGTAGTCATCACTCTTAGTCATGGCTTACTCAAGCTGCAGCACCTACTCACATGTCTGAACTCAGTGAGGATAAAATGCTGGAATGTGCAAATCAGGCACATGTCACGGGTTGCAGGTGACGAATCAGAGCAGTGAGATAGCCGATGACCGGCCCAGTGCTGCATGTGAGTTCTCTCCTGATGGCTCAACCTTAGCTACTGGAGCCTGGAGTGGTCTACTCAAGCTGTGGTCAGTGCCAGACTGCCAGAAAAAGCTGACGATCAAGGCGCATGACGACAGAGTCACTGGTAAGAATATTTGCCAACTGTGTTACTGTAAGCTGGTTTGTTGGCGGCCTGCTTGTCAGCATGGTGCGTCTGCACTGCAGCTGGTGTTATATGTGTGGTGGGCCCAGCCCAGCAAAGTTGCTGGGCTGTTTGAGACTTGTTCCAGTCATTGCTAGCTGCTCATAGCCAGCCTTGCTGCCTGTTTTGCAATCAGTCATCCATGCACACTCAGGAGTCTCATGTTGAATCACGCATTGCCTCACCACCATCTCTCCCCAATCCTTTAGCAGCTTCCCAACATTTCCACTTCCCAAACCCCCTCCCCCCTTTCCCTCTTTGTCTCTCATGCATTCTTGCGCTCACCCTGTCCTCAGCACCAGCAGTACAGATCAAAGTGCCTCATGTGCCTGCAGGGATTGGGTGGCATCCCAGTCCATCTCAGACGCCCGGCACAGTCCAGCTAGTGACAGGCAGTGCCGACAAGACAGCACGGCTCTTCTCTGGAGAGGGCAAGCAGTTGGGCTCCCTGCAGGTAATGTAAACCCTCCAGTTTATTGCTGACATCAAGTTGCAATGCTGTATAGCAAGAGAGCATGTCCTGAAGGCAGCGCCTTGCTTCACGACCCCATTGATCTCCTAGACCAACAGTCACACAGTACTGCAATTTAATGCATAAAACATGACTGCAGATCTCTTGTCTAGCGTCAGGCTGCAGCAGGTGGTGTGTGTATACACATGATGTCATGCTTTGCATGCCTACTTGTCAGTAGTGGATCTAGCCCCATACGCAAGTTTGCTGGCAGCCTTGCGCCATTCGCCCCACACACTTGCGTGGTGTGTAAATATATCTACACACTAGCAAGAGGCAAGATCTTGTTAGATGCACCTGCTTTTGCACTAGGCCGCCACCCTATACCTTCTGTAGCTGTATCAAACTGAGAAGTGAATATACGTACTGAAGCATGGCTGCAGGCAGCCTTGTGCTGTTGACTGCAGCCAACTGTGTCATCTGCGCTCAGGGGCATGGGGAGAGGCTGGGGCGGGTGGGCTTCCACCCCCTGGGCCGCCATGTGGGCACTGCCAGCTTTGATGAGACCTGGCGGCTGTGGGATGTGGAGTCCTGCACTTGCCTGCTGGAGCAGGAGGGACACAGCCGGCCCGTGTATACTGTTGCCTTCCATCCGGATGGATCTCTGGCAGCCTCGGGCGGCCTTGATGCCATAGGTAGCTCATGACAACAGTTTTTCCCGTTTATCGTGTATGGTATCCTTTTGATCGTTTTTTTGATATGTAACCCAAAAAAGGGGACAGGGGCAGGTTTCCATCACCAGTAGTAGCGATGATGATACTAATAATCATGATGATAATAACGATAATAATGATGATAATGATGTTAGTGGTAACAAATAATGTTCATGCTTGCGTTCTGGCTCATGATGACTTGTCTCTCCAGAGCAGTCCAAGATGTTGTTGTGTTGCACAAAGTAGACTCTCTGTGACTGGTCCCCAGATGCTGCTGTGTTCAGGTTCTCTCTGAGGGGTTTACAAACATCATGATGTATTGTGACCCGGTCATTGAGAGCTAAACAGCAGTGAACATACAGTTTTCGTCTGGAAGCAGCTTCTTGCATGTAACAGCTCAGCATTCCAACCGCCAACTCCTTTCACTCCTGTACAATGGTGCCCCACATTACTGAGCAGGAAGCAGATTTGGAGCCTTTGGTCATCCAGCATGACAACACCAAAGGCATTCCCATGTGCATGCTTCCCCTCATTAAGTGCCCGTCTGATCATCATTCAATTGGTTGAGTTGCTACTTCACACAGCGCAAGCTGCCTTCAGTCTGCCAGGAGATCGTGTGCAATATGTAGAGCATGATGATTGGATGATGCAGGGCGGGTATGGGATATGCGCACAGGCCGCAGCATCATGGCCTTGCAAGGGCATGTGCAGGGCATCCTCACGATGGATTTCTCACCTGACGGTTATCATCTAGCCACAGGCAGCGAAGACCACAGCTGCAGAATATGGGATTTGCGGAAACGAGGATGTGTGTACACCTTGCCGGCTCACAAGTCCTTGATAGCCCAGGTACTGCTCGGGCAGCCTGTTGTGGACATTCCAGCTTCTGGCTTACTGTAGTATGCTGTTGCTGCTGCTTAGCTTCCTGGCAGTGCAGATGCCTGATCTGCTGCCTAACTGTGTGGAATGTGCAAGGCACCAAAGGAACAGGCTTGAAGGACTTGCTCTCTGAGCACACCAATCACATAAACAGCTATATAGGGCGTCTCCATGGGTGCTTTTTGTCACCAGTGGAAAAGTCATGTGCTCTCTGCAGTGTACGCATGATGAGCTCTGTGATGGTGTCAGACCCTTTGTGCAATGCAGGTGCGGTATGACCCCAATGATGGGTATTACTTGCTGACAGCTGGGTTTGACAACATCTCCAAACTTTGGTCCAGCCAGGATTACTCATTGATGGCAACCATGGCTGGCCATGAGGGGAAGGTCATGGGTGCTGACATCTGCCCAGATGGCTCCGGGACCATTGCCACTGTCAGCTACGATAGAACAGTCAAATTTTGGGCTCCTGATACGTATGAGGAGCTCGAGCCTGCGGATGCTGAGATGTAACGCATGCAGGCAGACTGACCACATGTTGTCCCGCACTGGTCTTGTCATGTTGTGTTGCCAACTTGTCATTTCAAAACCATCTGGTCAATCATTGTTGCGTTTTAAGTCAAGCCAGAAAGTTGCTTTTCGTGTTGTTTTAGACTGCATGCAGTTGATGCCTTCAAGTGCCAAAACACCTATGGTGAAGAGATTTCATCTCGTTTGTGATTAATGTTCCCTCAGAAAAAACCTGACAGGAAACAAATGAGTCAAAGGGCTTTTGTAGAGAGCGCGGTATCACTCCTAAGGCCGATATTAGAAATAGGCCGGTATCAGATACATGCTATATAGGACATAATAATTGACGCATGCAATTCCACGGGTTACTGCAAGTAACCAGGCATGCGCACAGAACAGAGCTGTGGCAACAACTCTGGCCACAGGGTGAGATTGCTCTTATGGTGCTGGGTACAGAATAATTTGCTTGTCAGTGCTCATTGGGCAACCATGAAGGCGGCCAATGCCCGCAGAACAATTGTGCTGCCATCCTTGCTTTGGGCTTGCTGCCTTTCAAAGAGTATGATCGAAACGGTGGAGCCCACATTGTGGTCACAATACTGCTTGGGCACATATGCTCGTAAGAGCTTGGAGGCCGTTGATGCGCTTAGGTTACACTGAAATAAAGTCGCTTGATCCCGTATAGAAATCATATGTGATGGTCTTAGGGTCAAATTACAGTGATTACTCAAGATACATGGACATCCACTGTTTCAGCAAGGCGAGCTGGCTGGCATCATATGGTCTCACTAACAGTTGCAGATCATCCTCAAACACAAATCACCAACATTTCTAATACTGCCACTGTCACTTTGGGAGTGGCAAGGTACCAGAATGCACGAGAGCCATCAACAGAGCTGTCTAGTCCATCATGTCAAGTGGCACCAGGTCACCCTAGAACTTCCAGGTGTGCCCAGGGTCCTTTGCCCGGCGTGCAGGCTGGCTTCTGATTGGTACCACCTCCTTCTTCATCGTCTGAGCCTTGCCTCTCTTTGCCTGCCTGGGCTCAACAGGTGCAGGACCAGACTCTCTCTGCACTACACCCAATCTTCCAGATGCTGCCTGCCTGTGAACTGCCACAGACTGCTTAGCAATTGTAGATGCTGCAGCCTTGCTGCTGCGAGTTGCTGTCCTCTGAGCTGCTGGGGCGGGTGCAGCTGGCCCTGCCCTGGTAGTTCCTGCTCTGGCAGCCCTGAAGGTGCCCTGCACAGCTGCCCTGCTGGCACTCGACTGTGCTGCTGTGGATCTGACACCACCAGGCTGAGCAGCATTCCTGGTGCTGCCTCCAGTCTTGGCTGTGCTCATCAAGCGAGCTGCTGCAGCATTGCTGCCAGTGCGCCTGATCGCCTGCACACTGCTGGGCTCTACAGCAGGGCTGTCAGCAACTGCTCTGACACGGCTAGGTGAGGGTTGGGTGCTGCCAGTGGCAATGTGGGGGCTGGCTGTGGTGAACCGCCTGCTGACTGGAGTCGTCTCTGCAAGGCGTGTGTGCACAGCAGAGCTGTGGCTGAAGCAGGGGCTCCAGGCCGGCCTGCCAGCAATGCTAGTGGAGATGCTTGACCTCCTGCTGGCCTTACCCGAGCCTACTGCAGAGCTAAGCACAGTCCTGCTTCTGCCATTGCTAGCAGCCACAGAGTGTGCAGAAGGGCCATGTGCCTCCTGTAGTGGCTGCTGCACAGGAGTCAACTGCAGCGGCACCAATGCTGCAGAGGACATGTCGACAGCTGACTGCACGGCTAGGGATGAGCTTGGCCCCTGTGTCTCAGGCAAGGGGAGGCCAGGACTAAACCCCTGGTCAGGATCTGACATCACACTGTGCAGTGACACTGCGGGCTCTGCAACAGGGGCTGTAGGGGTGTAGCCAAGTGCCCTGGCTCCAATTAGACTACCCCTGAGGTGGCTCCCAACTGCCCTGGCTCCAATTAGACTACCCCTGAGGTGGCTCCCAACTGCCCTGGGTGGTGAAGAAGCTGTAGGGCTGCTCACAAATGCCCGAGCTGAGGCCATAGGAGACACAACTTGGGTGCTGACTGCCGTGGCAGCGGCATCTGAGGGCAGGGCCATGGAGAAGCAGCTCACTGCCCTGGGCCTGTTGCCAAGTGCCCTAGCAGGGGACAACAGGTCCAGAGCAGGGGGGGTGCCAGGAGAGCCTTCAAACCCACGGCTGCTTCTGGTGCTAGAGGCAGACCTGTTGCCTGTGACCACCACCCTGGGGAAGCTAGTCCGAGGCCTGGGGCAGGGTGAGGGGGAGCGCTGCAGGAGGGCAGACAGGTGGCGCCCTGCAGCTGGTGTGGAGGGAGTGGCCTTGCTTGGTGTCTGGGCTGAGGCTGCCAGGGCAGGGGTCACCCTTGCCTGCACAAACAAGGACCACCACCTCAGTGTCACAACAGCTGAAAAGTAGTTGACTGACTACCTGGTGGTGTACTTGATTTGCAAAGTTGACCGCAATCAACATCAGGAACTTGGAATGGAGAAGTCAGCATTGGTCAGCTGCATGCAGAGGCTTGTCAGCCAATACAAAATATACACAATAATTGGCGTTGACACAGAATCATCAAGCAAACATCAAGGCACCCTAGTCAATGCAATGTTAGGCAAAGACACAGCAGCTGGAAAAGAGAGTGACCTGTGGAGTGAGCCCGTTAGTCAGGTTGGCCAAAGCAGGGCGCTGTGATGTGTTGACCAGGGGGCTAGCCCTGGGGCCCTCAGAGGGGGTACCCATGGCGCATAACGCCTCCACACAAGCCATGGGAGATGGCAACTCGCTTAACAAAGCAGAGTGTATGCTGGTGATAGGGGATGACAAGGGACAAGGGCTGCTGGAGGTGCTGGCAGCTGCATCAGCATCCAGCTCAGCAGGTGAGGATTCAACCTCCAAGGGTGAGGAGGGGAGCTGGCTGGTGACAAGGGCACCTCTGACAGTAACCTCCAGGGGGTTGTCAGGGCAGGGGGCCAAAGCACAGGAGGCAGCCAGCAAAGGCCCTGCCCCTGAAGGAGAAGAGATGGGAGAGCTGCCTACCACCATGTCAGCAGCAAGAGCCGATGGGACCAATAGTAGCATGGCAGTGGGAGGGACGAAGGAGTAGGGGTGTGGAGAGGGTGATGACAGGGTGAACAAAGGGATTTGGCCAGAGGGTTCTGCCCGCTGCCTGAAGGTCACCCTGAGGGGGTTGCTTTCATGCAGCTGCCCATGCCAACTGCTTGCCTCTGGGTCCATCACCTGCAGTGCAACATCCTCTCAGATGTCTCTCAAGCACTTTGCACACAATGCTGAATGCCCTTCCATCTGCTTGTGCATCTGACCGAACAAATATACATCACAACTGATGGTCGTTGTCATCATGCTTGAGCCAATCGCAGCGGAATCAATGTACAAACATGCAAGCTACTGCATCAGCCAATCAGACTCTTACCATGTTGACAAGGGACAAGAGGAGGTACAAGACTGTTAAACAACAGGGAAAGCACAGGAGAAGAGTTACGCAACAAACAGTTCAGACTTTCAGCAGTTAGCATTTGAGACAGGAAGCAGAGACCCACCATGTTGGCAGGCCCGGCTGGTGTAGCCCCTGGGGTCTGCACAGTGTTGGCTCCCCTAGACAGCTCCTCGGTCACATGCGCCAGATCCTGCACCAACAGAATGTTGTCAGCTTTGAAAGACCCACCACAATGTCCTACAAACCAACACAAACCAGCACAGTGTGATGCCACTTAGCATGCAAAGTCAAAGAACCAGAATTGCTGGTATGATGACTTTTTTACTGATGTAATGTTGAGTACATGAACTGTTTCAAGATCAACAAAAACCTGTATGCTTCTGACATTTGCTGACAGACAAAAACTGATGCATGGTCATGGCATAGTCTCACAACCACCAGAATTTGCAGCAACACAACTGACCTCCATGAGACAGTCAAACACATCTGAGTCATGACTGGCCACAGATGAAGAAATGATGTGTGACTCAGCGTCAGAGAGGCAGGCAGCACCAAATGTGGGACTCTCTGCAGAGGGGGTTGAGGGCATGCCACCAATGCTGCAATGTCTGCAGGCGAGATCTTTGAGCATTGGTGGCATGCCCTCTGCAGAGAGTCCCACATTTGGTGTTGCCTGCCTCTCTGGCGTGCAGACATTGCACCACCAAATCAGTGTTGAATACACATGGTGATGCTGCAAGGTGTAGTTGAGCGCACTTTGCAAAAGCTGCACTGCAGTGTTGCTCGGGACACCCAATGCATGCACCTTTGGGCCTTGTTAATGCCAAAAATGGAACTGCAGTTGCTTGCAGCAGCAATGATGCACAAGCAGCACTCATGTCTATCTGCATGAACCTGCATTGCATGACATCCAGAGCTGCTGCAATATTAATCAGGGATTTTAAAAAACTGCTTGTCGCAAAGCAACAGACTAAGGGGCTAAAGGGGGATAGGGGTTGGGGTAAGGGGCATGTGAAGGGGGGAAATGGGCGGAACAACACAGACATGCAAGTACCCTAGGCAATGCGATGCTTGGCAAGGACACAGCATTTGGAGCAGAGAGTGACCTGTGGGGTCAGCTCATCGGCCAGGGTCAGGCGCTGGGACCTGAGGACCAGGGGGGTACCCTCGGGGCTGTCAGGGGAGGGGTCCATGGTGATCAGCGCCTCCACGTCAGCCATGGGAGATGGCCTCTCGCTCATGAAAGCAGAGTGGAGGGTACCAACAGGGGAGACCGAGGGAGTAGGGCTGGTGGAGGTGGCGGCAGCTGCATCAGCATCCAGCTCAGCAGGTGATGACGCAACCTCCAAGGGTGAGGAGGGGTGTTGCTTGGTGACAGGGAGCCCTCTGACAGTAACCTTCAGGAGGTGGTCAGGGCAGGGGCTTGATCGCAGGCCCTGCCAGTGAGCACGAGGGGCAGCCAGGAAGGGGCGTCGCCATGACGCACGCCGCCAGAGGGTCACCTTGCGGGGGTTGCTGCCATGCACCCGCACATGCGGAGAGCCTGCTTTTGGGTCAAATACCTGCAGTGCAACAGCCCCGGATGGTTTCAGAACAGAGCACCAGCTGTGCATCACAATTGACAATGTTGGTGAACATGCTTTAGCCTACCACAATTCGCGCTGCCAATTGCAACAGCTGATCAATAACAGCCAGGCAAATCTGTGTTGCATCAAGCTACCTTGGCATGTTATTGCTGTGCATGCAACCAACAAAACAGCCAGTAGAGCAAGTGCAAAGCAGAGCATGCTAGACTGGTCTACAGGCTATCATTGCAAGCACGCAGAGCAAGACTGTCACAGAAAGATCAGATTGCATGCGTGCAAGTCATGGGATAAGCCAGATAGGTTCTTACCCTGTGCTTGGAGCGAGCTGGATGCCGCCTGAAGGTCACTCTGCGAGCGTTGCTGCCATGCACCCGCACATGCCAGCCGCGTGCCTTTGGCTCAAACACCTGCAGTGCAACAGCCTCTCAGATGTTTCTTAGGCACTTTGCACACACTGCAGAACACACATCAACAGATGCTGTACTTGAGCACACTGCAGAGAAAGTATACATTACCACGGATGCTTTTGCCATCATGCTTGACCCAAATACAACTTGCTGGTACACTGCAATGGCTGATCAATAGCAACCAGGCCAATCCCTGATGCGTTGTGGTACCTTGTCATGTCATTGCTGTACATGCGCACTGAACATGAAACAAGACAGCCACTGTAGCAAGCAAAAAGCAGAGCATGACGGAAGAGGCGGATGCTTTCATTGCAAGCCTGCTCAGCAAAACGTCCATTGCGCAATCAACGAGCAAGCATGCAAGCCATTGAAGCAAGCAGACAGGCCTAGGTTCTTACCCTGTGAACAACCATCTGCCCTTCTTCGTAGACTGGGAGGGGGTGGGGGGTGGTCAACATGGCCCTCTGCTGGGAGAATGGGCTTGAGCCAAAGAAAGGGCTGGCCTGCAGTCACAACACCAGCAAGATTAGCTCTCAAAGGGAACACATGATGCTGCAGTGCAGATGCAACTGCAGTGACAGTGCACTTTGCATCAAGCTGCAGTGCTGCTGCAAATCAGCCAGTCCATGTGCCACAGGATGGAAATGCAGGAGTTGCAGCTTACCTATAGCACCAGGCATGCACCAGCAACACACCCAGATGGCATTTGCATGCAATTCACGACATCAAGAGCTGCTAAACCACTGGTCAAGGTCTTTTGAGCGTCGTTTGTAGCATGATTGGGCTTGTATCCAAATCAAGACACAAGATTGACCAGATGCAATGCCACAACATCTCATGTGTCTGAGAATGCAACAGCCTGGGTCTACATCTAGCCATTTGTTCTATAAGGGAGGGGCTGAAGGGGAACCTAGAGGGGGTATGGGAGGGGAATTCAGGGGCTTGGGGAGCGGAAAAGGGACAAGAAGAGGGGCAAAGTAGTGGAACAACAGGGAAAAGACAGGAGAAGAGTTCAGACTTTCAGCAATCAGCACTTGCAACAGGAAGCGCACACCCACCATGTTTGCAGGCCCAGCTGGGGTGGCCCCTGGGGTCTGCACAAGGTCGGCTCCCTTAGACAGCTCCTGGGCCACACGCGCCACATCCTGCACAAACAGATGTTGTCAGAATTTGCAAGACCTTCTACAATGTCCTACAAATCACCAAAAACTACAGAGTGTACATCAACTGGGATCAGCATGCAAAAGTCAACGAAGCAGATCTGCTGGCATCATGGCTTGTTCACTGATGACAATTAGAGGGCAAGATAGACTCAAAAGGCTTTTCAAAATGGTATGCAATCTGACTTTTACTAACAGATGACATCTGATGCATGGCCATGGCATAGCCTACAAGCACCAGAAGTTGCAGCAACACAACTGACCTCCATCAGACAACTGAACACGTCTGACTTGTCACTGGCCACATATGATGAACTCAAGGATGTTCCAGCGTCAGACAGGCTGGCAACACCAGACGTAAGGCTTGCTGCAAAGGGGGTCGAGGGAGAGCCTCCGATGCCTAACGCCAAAGAAGATCTCGCCTACAGACACAACACCAAATCAGCATTGGTGACGCTGCAAGGGCATGACTTTGAGTTGTAGTTGAGCAAAAGCTGCACTGCAGAGTTGGGTGTTGCTGCAAGACACCCAACACATGTGCCTTGTCATCACCAAAAATGGAACTGCAGCTTGCCTGCAGCACCAAGAATGCACAGGCAGCACACTGGTTTGCATGCACCTGCAATGCATGACATCCAGAGCTGCTGCAATACTAGTCAGGTAGTCTAAAGGTTTGCTTATAGCAAGGCTTACAGCAACTGCCTGAGAAGTCCATAGCCAGTGATTGACCACCACCCGCGAATTTAAGTAACTGTGTCGTGACTGCAATTGGGGCTGGGCAAAGGGGCATGGGGATCGGGGAAACCAGTGGAACAATAGGGGGATGATACAGGCAGGGGAGCCAAGGTACACAACCAACAGTCTTCAGGATTTGACAGCTGGCACTTGTGACAAGAAGCAGACCCCACCATGTTTCCAGGACCGGTTGGTGTAGCCCGGCTGCTCTGGACAATGTTAAGCTGGCGGCGCAGCCTTGCCACCTCCTCAATCAATGCTGCCTTGTCCTGAACAAAAAGGTTTTGTTAGCTTTCAAGAGACCTAGCGCAGTGTCCTGCACATTGGCACAAATCAGCATAGTGGTAGCACTTTGTGGTTCTCAGCATAATCAACTTGATGACTCAAACATGCTGCAAATGAAGCAAACATGCTTATGGAAGGCGTACAAGACTGTGGAACGCGTGCTGTCATGTGAGCGTAGATTCTGTATTGCAAGCCGCAGTGCATGTTCGCAGTGCATGTTCAGTGATGGCAAAGTCAAGACAGGACGAAACAGAAAGGCTGGCAGAATGATGTGCAACCTAGCACTTGTAGGCATGTGATTAATGGCCATGGTACAGCTCTACAAGCTCTAGAAGTGCAGCGTCATAACTGACCTCCATCAGGCATTTGTTCTCCTGACGAAGCTCTGCAACAAGGCCCTGTTGCTCGTTCAGCTGTTCTTTGTAGCCTTGCTGCATCTTGCCCCTTAGCATGTCTGCAGCCTCGATTTCCTGCAGCACCAAGAAATGATGATTGATACAGGCAACAAAGTACTGTTATTGATCGGCCAGCAGTACTGCAGATTCTGGAGCTGTGCAATCGGTACGAGGCAGTCACTTGAGTAGAGCGCAAGGGCTTGCTGGACAGACATCATGTGTTGCTATAACAACATCATAATTTGCTCAAATTTATTGCTGCAACTATGAGCCATGAAGATTGCTGACCTGTCTCAGCTGAGTTTCTATATTGTGCGAGGACCCTTCCACGTTGGCATAAGCTTTCACAAACTCCTTGTGTTGTTCATTCAGAGTCTCAAGCTCCTGCAACATAAGCAGAGTCAACTTGCTATTGAAATAAGGATCTTGCACAAGCTAAAACAGCTTGGTGTTGTTTCACTTAATTTGGGACAGCCCAGGGACTGGTTACCTTCTCGAGACCACGAAGTTTTTGCGCACTCCGCTGCAACTCTGACTGCAGCTCTGCGTGAGCGGTAGATACCTGCAACCACGAGTCAGAAGTTCGTGAGCGGATGGAAGCAGGGAAACCGGCATCAGTTAAAGACACATGAAACGGTCCGGTAGCTCACCTGTGTGCATACTCTACGGCTGTCTACCAGATCTTCCCAGTAACGAGCCGCAGTGTATCTGGCATTGGCGAGCTGGGCTCGCGTTTCAGCCACATCCTGCACACAGCCCAATAGCTTAAGGTCAGATTTAGACCCTCAGGTCTGCCGAAGCAAGGCCACCGGCGACCAAACGTCGGCGAACGACCGCAGAGCCATATCACGGGGTACCTCTATGTCGTCAGGCTGTCGGACCGATGCTATGACTGACAACGGTCTAGAAGCCATGTGTTTTGACCGGGAGACACCCTAAGCCAAAACACGGTTGCAAACACCTTGCTGCTCAAGCGCTCTGTCGCTAATGTAAACTTCTGCTAATATGACAATATCGCAGGAAGTTGTTTGTGCTAGGCCAGTTGAGCCTAGGCTCTGTCAGGGTTGACCTCTGTGGTGACCCTGGACCAAGTGGCCTGAGCGTAGAGGAGGCCTGCCAGGGGCTTGCTTGACCTGATCGTCAATGAACGCTTAGCAGACCCTGCACCAAAATTGCACAGGACATTTTGCGAAGAGACGTGTGCACAGCAGCTCACAAACTGTTGGCTGTCTCTGGCAAGGTTTGCGCTTCCTCCAATCGAGCATCCCGCATTCGACGTTCTCCGTAATTCAACTTCCGTAACCGCCTCCGTGACTTGTGCTGCTTGCTTCAATCATGAGCAAGTCATGAAGAGGTCATCAGTAAGTCACAGTTGCGCACGGGCAAGGGAATGGCGAAGCTGCATGGCTTCCAGCGTAAGCTGCTGGACTACATAAGCAGGGAGGCAACGACTTGATCGTCGCATCGACCGGGCAGCGGCAAGACGCGCACAGCCAGGGAGCTCAGTGCCCGGCTCGACAGCCTGACGACACAGATGTACCGGTGCCACATGTTATGATTTTGCGGTCATTCACCGACCTGGTCGCCAGACCTGAGGGTCCAAGGTTGCTTTTAAGCTTCTGAGCCGTGTGCATGACATGGCTGAAGAGCGGGCCCAGCTCGCGAACGCCAGTTACAGTCCCGCTCGTTCTTAATGACGAGCTGCAATGGGATTGGCGTTTGCGAGCTGGGCTAGCTCTTCAGCCGTAATTATGTACACCAGAGCGGTTCTTGTGTCTCCAGCTGATCCCGGAATCCCGCTTCCATCCGCTCACGTGGTCGCAAATCTCTACCGCTAACGCAGAACTGCAGCGTAGTGCGCGAAAACTTTGTGTTTTTGAGAAGGTAACCAGTTCCTGGGCTGTCCAAGAAAATATAGAACAACTCAACCAAGCTTTTTTTAGCTTGTGGAAGACCCTGACTCCAACAGCACATTGATTATGCTTGTGTTGCAGGAGCTCATGGCTCTGAATAAGAAACACAAGGAGTTTGTGCTTGCCATCTCCAAGGTTCATAGCTTCTAGCAATGTAAGCAAATTGTGATGTTGTTATAGCAGCACATGCTGCCTGTCCATCAAGCCCCTGTGCTGTACTCAAGTGACTGCCTCATACCGGTCGCACAACTCCAGAATCTGCAGTACTGCTGGCCAATTGATAATAGCACTTTGGTGCCTGTATTAACAATTATTTCTTGATGCTATAGGAGACTGAGGCTTCGGACATGCAAGAATCCAAGTTGCAGCAGGTACAAAAAAACAGCTGCACAACAGCAGCACAACTGCCCTCTATCAGACATTCATGTTCCTTGCGAAGCTCTGCAACAAGCTGTTTTAAAAATAAAAAAACAGCTGCCATCTAGAGCTTGCAAAGCTGTGTCTTGGTTAACTGTCATCCGCCAATGAGTGCCAAATTCCACAGCATTCTGTCAGCCTTCTGTTCTGCCCTGTCCTCACTTTTGCCATCAGTGCATAAGCACTGAGGCTTGCAGTGCAGAGTCTGTGCTCACATGACACCAAGTGTTTCACAATCTTGTATGCTGTGCGCAAGTGCAGCATATCTGGGTCATTGACACGCTGGGTCGTTGTCACGCTAAGCATCCCAGGGTGCTATAATACTGTGTTGATTGGTGGTGATGTGTAGAACACTGTGATAGGTCTCTCACAGCTCACAAATTCTATCTGTTCAGGACAAGGCAGCTTTGTCTCAAGGCTGCGCTACCAACTGAACATTGTCCACAGCAGCCGGGCTACACCACCGGACCTGCAATCATGGTGGGTGTCTGCTTCTTGTTACAACTGCTAGCTGTCAAATCCTACAGACTGTTGCTTATGTACCTGCACTCCCCTGCTTGTTGTGTTCCATTGGTGTCTCCCTCCCCATGCCCCATTTCCTCCCCATGCCCCATTTCCTAACCTGATTCCAGCCATGACACAATTGATCACACTCCCAGGTGGTACTCAATTGTTGTCAGGCAACAGGCCGGGCCTGTTGCCTTGCTACTTTTGACTCTGTAATGAGTATTGCAGCCGCTCTCGATGTCATGCATTGCAGGTGCATGGTGTGCTGTTGGTGCATTCTTGGTGCCGCAGGCAAGCTGCAGTTCCATTCTTGGTGATAACAGGGCCCAAAGGCACATGTGCTGGGTGTTGCTGCAAGACAGCCAACATTGCAGTGCAGCTTTGCTCAAGTATACCTCAAAGTCGTGCCCTTGCAGCGTCCCAGCAGCTCATGGTTTATCTGAGATCCGATCTATCAAGGAATGTAAAGTATGCAATACATGCATGTTCAAAGCTTTCAAAACAGGCATGTGTCGACGTCATCAGCTTTGAAGTAGCCCATTTACAGTTTCAACTCAAGAGCCAGTTTGTTGCTGGGGTGAGACACCGTAAACGTTTGCATTGAACTTCTTCAAGACAACGGTCTTTGTAGAGTGTTGTTATGAAGCACAATGTTATACACAGCGAAAGCAAGACCATGCTTTGCAGCACTTTATCAAGTGCATCGATACACTATGCACATTGTTTTAGTAGTACTAATCCGCATATGCGAGTATGACAGCTGTGAATATAGATGTGCTACTAGTGCATGATGGGAAGCTGTGATGTTGCAGCCAGATGCAGGTTACAAACGTTGAAAGTTGCGATGCCCAACACCAACATGGCAGATGTCATGGATACAGTAGATTGCTGTAAGCCTGCCACATACTGACGACAGCAAACCTGAAGTGCCATTATCTCTGCAGCATGCTATATACCATTACTAGACTACTCATGTACAGCCTAACAAGTCAGCAAAAATAAAGCAACATTGGGTGCATCTCTGACAAGGCACAAGCTGTGGAGAGCATCCGCCTACCTGCTGTACAATTTTGCTGTTCTTGTTGCGCAGCTTTGCCTTGAGTTCATCATACTCCTCATCAGAGATGATGGGCTTGTTGCTGGCAGCTGCCATTGATGCTTGCAAAAACCTTGACTCCGTTCCGCTGCATGCCAGCAACACATTGCTGAGCCTCTTGTGATGACAGATTGTTACAGATGCATGGAGGGCGCATGACGCGTGTTCTGTTGGGTCTGGTGACAATGGGAACCAAGGCTTGCCATCAGAGGCATTTTTGCCACAAGGTAATCTGGTGAGCTGGAGAGCTGTTGCAAAGATGTCAGCATGGCACATGCATGTAGTTCTGATGCCAAGGTAAGATCACTTCAGCAGTGGCTCCATACTTTTTTGATGTCAAGTTGCCAACAGCAATAACAGCAGGCATATGGTGTGAACATGTGACTCCTGAAAGCCAGATATTATTCTCACCCCAAAACTGCCACTTTGCTGCCCTGCCACAGCAGCTCCTCCTTCAGGTTGTCAAACTCCTCATTTGTCAAAGCTGGCCTGTCTTCAAAGTAGAAGGACTGCAGTTCATCAGGCACCTTAGCTGTGCTGCTCATGGATTGCCATTGCACAAACAGCAACAACAGTGACCTCCAGCATGCACGACACAGCATTGCACAACAACAGCTGAAATTCAGCTAGATCCAGAGTGCACAACGGCTTTATAGCAAACAACCACGTACCCTCAGGGCAGCTAAAAACTCTTGCTCCTTCTCTCCCATAGTCATTTTGGACATGCGTCTGCCTCCCTGCACCATGTCAAGATTGATGCGGCATGTTCGCAGACTTGAAGATGCTTTGCGTGCAGGACCACAGCACAGCACAATGAAATTACCTTGGCGTCAAGGCTACAGTATTCCAAGAAGTTGTCATCTATCTCCGTGAAGGCGTCTCGTACACTACCTGCAGCCTTTGATACTGCACCTGAAGCTTTTTCTCCAAGTTGCTGAAGTTGTGACCCTCCACCTTCTGCACTCACATAAAGTTGCTGTCAGGCAAAACAGCCAGAGACACCTTGCAGGCGTTGTTGAATATTGCCGTACAAACCTTGATCTTTCTTTTCTGCACGAACAAGGACTGCGGGTCGACTGCAGGCTTTCCGACCATTGAGTTTGGCACTGTAGCAACTGAACGTAGGTGATGACGACTGCCGGGCGCTATGCCCACAGTTCACAACAGCACAGCCTCGCATCTTGGCTTGCAGATGCACATGCATCATCTCTGGGCCGAACAAAACACCCTTTGCACTGGGATGTGTGCGATAAGGTGCAGCGTGTGCCCAACGACTTGTAATACCACCACTCCGGATTGCCAGACGCTTGTTCGTCGCAGAAGAATCTGAAGACAGGCTATGCATGCCGGTCTTCTTCCTCTTCTCCTGTGCGAGTACTGCATTGTAACTTGCAGGCAACGGCGGCTTCCTCTTCGGTCGAGCAGTCAGGAGCAATCTCGGCAAGGTACGCACACATGTGGTGATCGTTTATGCACTGCAACACACGGGTCTTCTATGGCCGCCAGCCCTGTTCTTGTTGAGCTTTGACGTCGTCTGCGTTCACGATTCCAAGTAAGACTTCTTTGCGCAGATGGTGGACAAGAAAAGCCGTGTGAAGGATGCTGTCACACGGGAGTACACTATCAACCTTCACAAGAGGCTGCACAAGATCACCTTCAAAAAACGTGCCCCTAAGGCTATCAAGGAGATCAAGAAGTTTGCCACAAAGCACATGAGGACGTCTGACGTACGTGTGGATGTCAAGCTCAATAAGGCAGTCTGGAGCAGGGTACGGGGCAGCTTGGCTCATGTTCTATTTCATCACACATCACGGAATTCACTAGCTGTTCAGTGTGTGCAGCTGCTTTATTGCATAGTTTTATGTGTCCAGCACAGCGAGGCTGGGTGTGCTCAATGGGTATATCTGATTGTTTGCAGGGAATCAGGAATGTCCCCACCAAGCTCAGGATACAGATCTCAAGGAAACGTAACGACGATGAGGACGCAAAGGTAAGCAAGCATGTTTGTGCTCACACTGTATGCAGTATGTGTATTCAAGGTATGGAGGATCTGGAATGACATAAGCCAGTGGGGTAACATAGGTATTGACATTGCAGGAGGACATGTACTCATATGTGACAGTAGCAGACGACCAACAATACAAGGGCAAGGGCACAGAGGTTGTGGATGCTTAATCAAGTGTGAATTGCAGGCCTGCTGTAATACACAACCCTTATCTAGGCCAGGCCATGTCTTGCAACAAATGCATGCAAACATGCTGTAATGCTTTGCCCCATTGTTGTCCAGCCCCAAATGTTTGCGCATTGGCCATCTTCCACATTGGGATGTATCACAATACAAGTATTCAGCTGTTACACCAGAACACACTGGAACTTGTTGCCTCAGCATTACAGGCTGCACCCATGTCAGCAGCTGTCAGTGGCAGCCCCAGCAGGTCTGAGCAACAGCAGCAATCATTGGAGGATGCCTGGTCTTGCCAGTTGGCTTTGTTGAGGCAGCAGCACACTCTATTTGCCATGACCAGCACAAACAGCATTGTGAGCAAATTGCAGCAATGTGCTTTCAGCATGACTGCAACAGCAGCAGCAGCAGCATCAGCAGCCTGAAAACAGCCACTTGTACAGCCTACACATGGGGCTGTAGCACCGCTGTCCTTACTTGACTCTTGCTTGTCCACACAGCACGCAGCTTAGCACGTAGGCACAGTTGCAACAAATGGCGTCAGTGTGTTTGCATGTCTGGTTGGCAAAGCTCATTGCCTAGGCAAGAAGCTGCTCTGCTGCACAAGCAATCACAGCTTGATTGCATTCATTGTGCTGCTTTGATGTGCATGGCTGTCAGGCACTTGAGGCTGCAGCCATCAGTCACAGCTCAGACAGCAGCACAGCCAAAAGCAAACTGCGTGGCTTATGTTCCTTATTGCGTCAAGAGGCCTTACTCTGAGCACAGCCAGAAGCAAAGTGCATGGCCTATGTCATGTATCAGATGTCTAGGTCTGCACCCATATACAAATATGGGGGCCCCAGATTTTACAGTCTAGTAGGATACAGATGTCTTAGTCTGAACATCATGGCAATATAGCGTTGAGCATGTATACATGCACTGTGGAGAAGTTAGCTTGCATTATCCATGTCGATTCATAGCAGTCAGTCATGTGCCATGTATGATGTGGTTGTTTGAGGGACAGTGGTTTTGGCACCATGGTTGGTCATGTCAGGCCCAACTATAAAGGCGTTGTCAAAAATGGATGCAAGCCCACTGTAGTGTGAGTCTGATAAAAAGTGTCGGCCCAAATCCCTGTTTCAGCAATTGTGTCGTTCTTGCACGACTGGCAGACGAGCCATCCTTGATATATTGCTTCTCAGATACACTTTTCCAAGGATGAGCTTGGTAAAGCACCTGAATCAAAGGGCATTCAATGCAGCAAAACCCTTCAGAACAAGCTGCTATAGATAAACCGCAGAATGAAGCGCCTGATACTGCTAGACTCGGAACCACAAGTGTCCAATGAGTCCAAACTGCCTGTCCAAAATGTTCAACAATGCATGTAGAGCACTATGGCAGTTCCTGGGGCAGTGCATGCAATGAGCTCATTGCGCTTTATGGCAGCCACAAACAACATCAGCAACCATCAGAAGTTACAGTTCTAGAATCGAAGCTTGCTGAAGAACCACTTGTTGGTTCCAGTCTTGAACTTCTCCTCCATCAACTTCTTAGCTTCCTACGACAAGTCATTGTTGTCAAGCTTTGACACATTTTGTAAGGCCCATTTCAAAACACTGCACATGCTATAGCTCTGGCCATTGTGAAGAAGCAATAGTACCATGCAGGTACATGAAATATATACACAGTTTGTTACACAGGCAAGATACAGCTGTCACAATGGGCAGATCTGCGTGACGCCAATGGTAAGCCACACCATTGAGACAGTGACATATTCAGCAGGCGTTTTTGAAACATGAGCACTGACCTTGCGGGCCTCTGTCCTCTTGCTGCTGTTCTCCACAGCTTCATTTGTGATAAGACTCTTTAGATCTACATCCAGAGTATACCGTGTGGGCATCATGTGCTGGTAGTTGGCTACCTTGATGAAGGTCTGCAGCAGCAAGCAGTGAAAATGTGAGTGTGTGCAGCAGGCATGCATGCTGACTACTGTCACTGGAGCAAGCAATAATGCAAGTCACACTGCCACACCGTCAGGCTGTGAGTGAGCCTGGAGTAATGCAGCCTATAATGTCGCTGAACATCACACTTAAGGTGTCTCCACTACTGCCAGTCAACAGGCAGAGCTCTCTCTGTTTACTGGCTATTACAATGCCCGCATGCGCTCACAATGACTGAACACAGACTGAACAACTATGCTGCTAACCTTCACACTAGATCTTCGCTTCTGCACCTTCTGGGACGACCTCTTGATCACCTGTACACAAAGCAAAGGGAGTTTGCAAATGTATCACGAGCGCGTGTTTTGCACTCAGCAGCTTAGGTCTGATGATGGTCTGATGCTGACCTTGCGAGGCTCCTTGGAGAGCCCACACACTACAGCGTGGCCATATTTCCTGCCTGTAGTGCCCTCATCGTAGTTCCTGACAATGACAGCCTTCTTTCCTGCATATCTGCCTGTCAACAGGATCACCACCTTCTGTGGCTGCAGAACAGAGAACCGCACATTTCAAAAACGACTTCTAACAAGCAAACAGTTTATTTGAGATCATCAGGGGCAGATTTATCGCTCTAGAGTCAAAACCGAAACCAGGCATTTGTACTTTGCTGCACGCAGAAAACATAAGTCGTACTGATCAAACGCAAGAGTCTGCACGCCGTCGTTAGGATCTCACCTTCAAGAACTTCACCATGCTGACGATGACACGGGCTTCCGCACTCTCGCTTGTCAAAGGACTAAGTCAGAGGAGAAAGCCGCCGAAGTCGCTGTTGCGCACTCCGAGATTGCTCCGTGTTCATCGCATGCCGCGTATCATTACCGCATGCCGTGAACAAGTTCTGCCAAGCCTATACTTGCATCGCCGCATGCAGCATTGGACCTCCGCTTGTTGGCATGGCAGAAACGCAAAGACACCAGGAATGCGTTGGATATGTGGGTCTTGGTGAGTTTTGCGGATGTCCGTGCCTTTAGTCACTGAAAACGCGTCACAGCTCACCTGCAATATTCCTGCGCAGGAAACATGGGACTCCCAATGGCTCAGCGTATTACTGCACAGCATCGTCTGGTGAGGTTTACGACCCCAAGTCCCCGAGCAAAACAAGTCACCAATTTCTCGACCTGATCAAGGGGCAACGCCTGCACCTAGCTTGAGGTGAAGCTGACTTGCCGTGAACCTGATCGTACAGGCAATACATACGAGGAGACGAAACCAAGGCGAGCAACTATGTGCCTCCGGACAACTAGAAGGTAGCATCCAGGCGGACACACTGAAACAGTTGCTAACTCTCTGTAAGGCAAGGTGCTCAGCAAGTTTATTCAGGCTTTTGTTCCACAGCTGTTTAGGCACGATTAGCCTTCAATCTCCCATCACAGTTGAACGCAGGTTGTTTTCTTCTGTCTCCCAAATGATGAAACCTCGCTTCAAGTCATCCTTGAACAAGCCCTTCCATACGCTCAACCTGGCCAAGTGCTTGTAGACATGTCTACTGTGCGGCAATCAACCAGTCTCAGGCTAGTGCTCCTGACTTGAAACTGCATATGCTGAGCTGCTTCCTTGCTGTGCAGAAATTGATGAAAACTCTTTCTGCTTTTGTATCTGACTGTGAAAAGCTTAACCTGTTTTTTGTCAGCTGGAATGTCCATCAGAGGAACTGCTGTTTGTTGCATTCTCATGCGTCCTGCGCTCAGTCACACGCATATGTTGGATGTACAGCCCCAACAGTACACATCAGACAATGGTGTGCAGGTGTGCAGAAGCTTGCATTGGACATGGTGTTGAGTTTTTGGATGCTCCTATTTCAGGAGGTCCGCACAAAGCAAGGGATGGCAGCTTGACAATCATGTGTGGTGGCCCTCAGGCAACTTTTGCTAAAGTGGAGCCTGTGATGCAGTGCATGGGAACACATGTCAGGCTCATGGGTCCACATGGCTCTGGCACTGCTGCAAAGCTGGTGAGCATAAGCTTATTGATGATTGTGTGCATGTAATGCAAGCTGTGCACAATTTTGTCAACTGCTGCGCTGTGGACAAAGTATTGTTGGACAATGACTGCTGACAAGTATCACGGTTTTGCATCATTCGTACACAAGTGCATACACACACTCTCTGCAGTGTGTGGTGTTTGCATGAGACTGTAACATGCCAGACTTAAATATATTGCACACAGCATCAATGAGCATTTGGTGAGCAGCATTTGCATCAAACTTGCACCTGTTGCCCTGTGATATGATTCCAGGTATGTCTATTAGGAAGACAGCTGAACATACACACAGCAGATTTGGTCTGCCAGCACTGCATGATTCAGGAGGCATGTGGCACCTTTGCCATACTGACATCGCTAATACCCTGCATTTGAGGCTGGGCCTTGATGTCATGATCAGGCACAAGCTCGATGCAGCATTTGCCAAACAGCTGCTGCTTTGGAAGCATTCGTCACCTGATCAGCTTTGCAGTGTCGTGACAGCAGAGGGTCGTGACTGAATATGCAGAAATGTGCCGGTAAATTCTTAGTTGGGTGCTCTGCATGACGCAAATGCCTGCAGGTCCTTCTAGTGCGTCTGGGCACATGCTTGACTGTGCAGAATGGGCTGCAGGTCAACCAGTTGTTGGTGGGTGTACATAGCACAGCTGCATGTGAAGCAATGCTACTAGCTGAGAAGCTAGGCATCCAGGACCAGCAGGCCCTTCAAGATGTCCTTACCACATCTTTTGGTTGTTCAGAGGTGTTAAAACGCCATATGCCCATCATTGCAGCCAGGTACTCTTCACAGCTTGTTGGCACATGCATCGCAATATGCTGGCCATCAACCTTTGACAGACTCCTTGCTGCAGGTCATGGCCTGTCAAACACCAGCTGTCAGTTGGGCTTCCATGTTTCTTGTATTTCCAGCTTCCAAGCGTCTTGTTCTACATGGATCTGCTCATCATCAGATCCACTACCAGTTGCAGTTGATGACATTTGGTGGCTCTCTCACCCTTGACCATCAAGACCCAGTGTCCTTGCTATGAGACGTTCCAGGGATGCTTTCGTTACATTGCCTGCCACATCTTGCAAGACTGTGAACAGACACATTGACTTGGCTGATGTGAGGATTTGCAATGCAGTGACTTCAATGGCAGTCAGATGCCTCTGCGAAACATGACGAAAGACTTGGACATCGTCCAGGCAGCCGCCAGAGAAGTTGACCTGTCATTGCCTGCTGCCAGTGCAGCCCAGAAGCTTCATGCTGATGCAGTACAAGAGGGATATGCTGATTGGGACATGGCTGTGCCGTATGTACTGCTTGGCAGGTCTGAAAAGGACAGGTGTGGGCCACGACTAGGTGTCAGCGACGACCAGTGGGGATTTTAGCAGCAGTGTGCAGTGGCGCCCAGCAAGCTGCTTGGCATTGTCACATTCACTGTTCTCGACTCATGATGATCTAGTGTAGATTCAGGCTATGAATTGCCTTATCAACTATCAACTGATGAAGGCGTAGAGTGCACCAACTTCTGTTGCCACATGTTGCAGAGCTGACAGTCACATACAAGGTGTAGTGCTATCATGTCAGGATGCTCATTTTTTGCACTGTTATGCCACATGCCCATCCTGCTGGCAGCCTGTGCGCAGGAGATTTATACGGATTTACACGGCTGGAAACAGCATGACGACAAGTCACGTAATGATCAAACATTTCGAAACGTCAGACTCTGCATGACAATACAGCACTGTAGTATTGCTTTCTGAGTGCCAACAGCGTAGTGAGTCATTGTGCTCGGAGCACAAGCTTTGATCCCAATGTCTCGTGAACGTATCACAGCTGCACTTTTGATTGCGCTGCCAACCAAGTTCTGCAGCCATGACATTTGGCACGTCTTGTGCTATGTAAAGCTTACTGCTTTTGCAAAATGTACGCATGGAAAGTGGCTGTGTTCTTCTGCACCTCCACATGCTCTACAAGCTTCCAGGAATAGGCGCAACCAGTCAATATATGCATTCTGTCCTCTGGTTCGCTGTGGGAGATGCATATGAACCTGCATCATCATTTGTACAAAACACATAGCAAAAGGTCCAGCCCACAATAGCACGGGTCAGGCTTGAGGTGTTGCAACATCTTGCATCACCAGCACCTTATGTGTTTTCAGCAAAATCCCATGTCCAAGCTTGATTTGACTGCCACAAGTGGCCTTCAAAAGCCACAGCTGTACCAGGTGCAGAAGGCACTCAGAAAGATGGTCAGACAGCATGCTGTGTATGCTGAAATTGACAAACACAACGGGCAGGTGCATCAGAACAGCACGCATCTTTGAGGACACGCCGTGTCAATTATTGCACTATCTTGATGCATGATGCAGCAGCTTACTTCCCATTTGGCTTGAGCACACGTGCAGCCTGTCCAAGCATGCGCTGGACTTGCGCTTGCCAGTCATCACAGTTCATCAAGCAGTCTAAGGTAGCCTTGTCAATGACTGTGTCAATGCTGCTATCCTGTGCTGCCAGCTCATAAGATTGCATCAACACATGGTGCAGCAATGCTTGGTACAATGCGCACTTTGGCAGGCCGAAAGGTGCCACTCTGGCATGTTACGATCAGTCACCTGAAGCTGTAGAGCTGTCACATCCATGACTGCATATGCAACAGCCTGTTTTGGCTTGCAAATACCTCTAGCATGCATCGTCTGCACCAAAGTCGGCTTTGATGACACTTGCATAATGCAAAGCTAGCTGGAAGCCAATAGCTCAAGCTAGCACACAGTTTGCAAAGCACTTACCTGAATGCAGTGTTCAGAGTAGTCTATGGCTAATAAAGATTGGTAGCCATCATCTGACATGTGTTCAGCCAGCAGGGACAGGCCACAGCCTGATCATACCGACGTCCATGTACCGATTTGTGAAACAGGCATACATCCGATTAGGTCAGCTAGAGCCTGGCTCACCTAAGACTACTGTCTGATAATGTTTGCTGGTATGCTGATGCAGGATCGTTTGCAGTGCTGGATATTGCAAATACCTGGATCACAACAAAGCGGAGTGTGCAACCTGTGAAAGTCACTGACTCTAATCAAATCAAACGTGCCGCTGCTGGCGAACCACTCATTAGAGACCACGCCCTTCTGCTGGCAGTAGCCTACAACCCCGTCTTGATATCTGTCCTCCCAATAGTGTCGATCCCCATACATCTCTGGTGATCAAGCTCAATATGCGGTTTCTTCTTGCAAGGCAGTCAACGCCACATGCACGCGCAAAGTGTCACAAACATGTCACAGTATCGCCGGAGGCCAGCCATTCGCACAGTCACACTACCTGCGAGAGAGAGAGCATATTACAGGCCCAATTACACTGAGTCTACATATGTTAGCACCTTGCTGACTGACTCTGACCAACAAGCCATGGCAGTCTACAACAAACTCAAAGACTCTCCTTGTCCTCTTGGAGCAAAAGTTGTGTGCATGGTGTCTATGTTTGGCATGAAATGATTGGCGTGACATGGTCATACTGCAAAGTAATAACAATTCATGTGCATCTCATCCCCAGCTACATGACCATATCAAATCTTGTTCTGCGCTGCATGCAAATCAATGTTAGCTACAACAACCAATATCATGGCTACGATGTGCAGGGTGTATCAGCAACAGCAGATGCAAAGTAGTGAGCACAATGCTGGAAACATCATGTTGTTCTGTAAGGTCATATGAGTCATGCAGCAACACAGCAAGCTTGTTCCTCAAGGATTGTTCCCAGCAAAAAAAGAGCAAAGGCTTCACACCAAGATCAGCAAGTCAGATGGCAACAGCTTGACACCAGAAACACTTCTCACACAGCTGTTGCATGCCAGACTGCGCCTGATTGTCAACAGTCACAGCTGGAGCGCTGCCCACCCCACTGTGCATCCCCCAGACCTCACACCCATGATGTATAGCAGGAATGAAGATGCTTTGGAGTAGCATTAATTTGAGTAAATTGTGTCATTGCACTGCAGCTTTGCTGCACCACCTTTCAAGAGCTGGCAGCCTTGAGACATGCAATGGAGTGAGCAACATTGCCATTGTAGCCCACTTGTTGAATGTCACAATAGGGATGACTGGAGAGGTCCTGGATTGGGGAAACTGCCAGCTGGTCAATGCAGCATTGAATACGGGGTGTAGGTAAGGGACCAACACCTTTTGGGGACTCGGTTCCTCAGCTGTGGGAGCCAGCTTGGCATCACACAGAAACTCTGAGGTATGACCCAATAGACCTCTTGACCTGCCACTGTGAAGGGCTTGCAGTGCAGTCTCTATCCCTGCAACCGAGATGTATGGGTTGAGGGTGTGCAACTACTGGTGGCTGTGCTGTGTGAGGCGGTGGCAGATATTGCGCTGCAGCAAGAGGAGCGTATTGGAAGACATGTGCCAAGCTAGCCTCCCGCAGAGACTGTCTGTGGTCGGTGCGCAGAAGGTGGACAAGTGCAGATTTGAAACTTTTGAAACACTCCTGTGGTCCGCCCTGTAACGTCGCTGAAAATGTAGCTGCAGCAAGTTAACCTGTCAGCTGGCTCTGCGCAGGGCCGATTTGAATTTTCGCACAGCGGGAAGAGTACCAAGGCTATACAGCCAGCCGGAAGGGCTGCCCACCACGCCGCTGTCGGCCTTGCCAGAGAGAGGGAGAGAAGTGTTTTAGCAACACCCACACTGCCACGACAGATTACTCATTATTACGAGCTTATTTCCTGATGATCGAAACTGATCCAAACTGACTCACTAGAAGCGCTTCTGTGTTTGATGATGAGAGCATGGCCAACAGGCAGTCAGAGTGATGTCTCCTCACCGCAGGCATTGCACCATTCACAGCGGGCAGCGGTAGCCGGGTGTCCAGCCTCACAACTTGGCTATACCCCTGGCTGGTTTTCTAAGTCCGCACCTGCCGTGACGCACTGACAACAGGCCAAGAGCAACTGAACGGGGTCTGGCCATTTTGTGACCCGTCAAAAAGGCTCGTGTGCGCTGGAACGCAACCTTAAGCAGTCCTCGGACGTGAGCGGACACTCAATTATACATTCTGAAGATACCGAGCCCACATATTAAGCTATGAGCTCTCTGCGCAAAATCTCCTCAGCCGAAAAGTCCGATCAGGTATTTAATGATGCCATTCACCCTGCAGAATCAAAGCCTAGCCGAGGAAGTGCTATACTCCTCTGCCAGTAAGATAAACCTCAGCTGACACTGTTTGCAAGGTGGCTTGTGCTTTTGTGGGATACCAAACGCCTGGATGGGTTATGGCAATCTACATAGCACTGGCTATCATGACAGGAGGCTTGGCTTGGATGTTGATGCAGTGCTTGCCCAAGAGACCACTCTGGTCACTGCAGCAGTGCCCACTCAAGGAAGCACACCTTGTACTTGTGAAGGTTTGACCTCACTTGTTCCCATGTTTTGTAAGCAGTATCCATTCCTGTAACCTATTGTTGCGTAGATCAGCTTTGGCTGATGTAGCATTTGTGGCTGTGCAGATGCTGGATGGACATTGCAAGCTGGTGAAGGTTTTCCAGCACACGCATGTCCCCAACGCCACACAGGTGGAGTTAATGCCCTCACAATGCTTATCTTGCAACTGTAATTCTGACATTTGTTGTACACCGCACTGCTCCAGATGCACACTGCTTGCATGTGTTTTCTTGGGTCAAGACTGTGAATGTTGCGGGTTTGAGAAGCAAACGACGTTGTGATAGGCAACCACATGTCAACATGGTGCCACACACAGATCAGCTCAGCCCCTATGCATGTGTGCCTGCAGAGGTTAGGGAAATCTCAGCAGCCCGCCCAGAAGTTCCTTGTGCTGAATCTGCTAGTATATATCTATGATGCACAAGGCGACATGTTCAAGCCGCTGCCAGATATGCCTTGGGACCTTCCACAACAGATCTTGGATGCAAACGAAGCTTTGCAAAGAATCACTGCAGGTCACCCACTCCTCATGCTATGTCACGCTGTGACTCAAAATGCAACATTGGTTCCAGATATATGCCAGATGTCATGACAGATGTCATGGGCATGTTGTTACAAGACACCTGCAGTGTTTTTTCTGCATATCTGCACTGGGAATGCCAAACAGCGCGCAACAGGGCAGCTAAGGCTGCGGGCATGATCCACATAGGTGTGGGTCATGCTGGGTGTACCAAGAAAATAGCGTCCTGTACTTATGTTCTACACATGGGGCATATCTGAGGGCACAGTTTGTAACTGAAGCCCTGAAACTTCCATTTGTATCTGAAGCCCTGAAACTTCCAGATGGCAAAGTAGCACTCCTCTGTTTACAGCACAGCCTCTGTCCAGGATCTTGCAAGAAACCATCACAGGCTCCTGGGGTGTGACCAGCGTTCTTGCTTGAGCAGGCTTGACACCATTGCAGCCGGAGTCGTATCTGGATCTTGACAAAGCAGCGCAGAGTGCTACACGCTAGCATGCACACCTTCTGTGTATGGACCATGAGTTATTCAGTCCAGTGGACATTTGTAGCATGAGTGCAGGTGGCGACTGGTCAACATTCAATGCACTAAGCATCTGGCCACGGAGGGATCGGGCAAGTCTATATGGCAGCAATGATGTCGCAGCAGGCCGCCCAGACTTGCTGAGAATGGTTGCAGCTTACCTCTGTCAGCCCATTTACATTGTGCAGGTATGCATCAACTGGTTTTGGTATGCTGTATATATGCTGTTCATAAATATAGGCAGGCAGTGTAGCTCTAACGGCATCAGTTGAATGTCGTTGAGGATGACAGTATGTTGAACTTTTTGCCCTCTTTCTAATGCTGATTTTGGCATCAGCTTCAGACCCTTGTGCATTGACATATGCATGCTGCCAAATGGGCAGGTTGTGACATGGTTGCTGAGCTCAAAGCACACACCTGGCCAAGCAGTTGCTACTGATAGGCCAAGATATTTACCTTTTGTCCAAACTGCTCCCCAGCCAACAATGCGCAATGAACTTGAAAGCAACCTGCGTTCACAGCGCTGCATGCTCTGACTACGGCTCCCTTTGTGGCGCATCAACAGCAGAAAATACAATTGGCAACATTGTGGCAGCTTGTCTATCATGATTCAGGGAAGTGCTGATGTGGCAAGGTCCATATCTGGTGAAGCTGATCACCTGATACAGCAAGGCCCTTACTGTTACTGTTACGTATCTGCTGCAGTTTGCAGAAATCATCTTCATCACCTATGAGCAGGACTACAAGCTGGCAGGCCTTCTGGTCTTTGTCACAATCAGCTCCTGTTTCATCAGCGTCTACAAGCTGTACCAAAGCCGGATGGGATTGTACCAGTCAGTGTCGCAGCAGCGCCTTGTGGCCATTGTCCAGGCAGGGCGTGTCAGGTGATCCCGGCTGATCCTCAGTCACTCTGCTTTCCCTGTTTCACTCGGTTTAGCACATGGTGCTGCAATCTCAGCACAGCTTGATGCAAAACCACCAAACCACTTGTGGTTAGCTGGGGCCACTCCATTTTTGGTGCTGACAAGTTGAGACATCATCCAGCGCTCTTGTGAAGACATCAGGCAATCAATTGATCAGTACACCAAATCACTGATCAATCAACGAGTCAGTCAACCAGTTAGTCCATTAAATTTTCACTCAAACAATCACCCAATCCGCAGACAACTTTTGGCAAGGGGACTCATCATGGGAGTCAGCAGACAATGACTAGAACTTGACCTACAACAAGCACTGAATGTTCAAAGGCGCTTAACATGTTGTGCACTTTCCCTTCGCAGTCCCCCTTGTGTATGACAGCCTATGGTCTGACTGTTGGACACCTTTGCACTGCTGGCAGTGCACGCTGTAATCTGCGCTGACGCTGCATGCTGTGATGCATCCAGGCCCTATTCTGCAGAGCTTGCTTAGTCATTGCACACATGAGCGTCATGCGATGCATTCTGGTGTCTGTGCTGACATTGGTGAACACTGCGCTTTTGAACTTGCCTTGTGAATCATGTGCTGTGGCATGTTAGACTCTCAACTTTACATCTTAAAGTAGCCTCCCATGGGCTGAAAGTAGCCCCATTATTGCCTCTGGATGGACTGGAACAGCCCCTCTGCCATCATGCAGCATGGGGCAAGCCTAAGACATCTCCACAGTGTAGAAACACGCTGTTACTGTCCCCAGACGTTTCTGAGTTTAAATTTCTGCTGTAGCAATGACGTGTCTGAGATGAAATAGACATTTTGGGATTGAGAAGAGCTGGGAGATGTATCAGCATTGCTGCATTGGCAACGCAGCAATGCTACTGCAGCAATGCACAGTTTATTTCCTCCTCTCAGATGGTACTTGGGCATATCGCGTATGTCAAGGTGATCAAACTGCGTCTGCCCTGCAGGGCTGTGTCATCACGTCGGCTGGTGCCAGGGGATGTGGTGGTGTTGCTCCCCGGCAAAGCCACCTGTGACATGGTGCTGCTGAGAGGCAGCTGCCTTGTGGAGGAGTCCCTGCTGTCTGGCGAGGTATGCTTTCCACCATCCAGCATGAGAATGCAACCACAGAAGTCTACATCTTTTGGCAAACGTGACTTTGAGGCAGCAGCCCAGAGCCCATCTAGCGCTATACATCATGGTATTACGGCCTACCAGTCAGGAGACCATTGCTAGCGCTTCTGCACATGTATGTTCATGCATCAGGGACATGTGTTTTTAGGGGATGTTTTGACTGTTCTTGCAATGGGCCTGGACTGTAAATTTGCTGTGCACAGGCGCATTGCAAAACACTGTGGAGCATGAGCATGTCTTTGTTGGTATGCAAGGTCATCACAGGGTCAGTGTTGGCTGCAAAGCACAGCTTTCCGTGCAGTGTTTAACCTGTTTATTGTCTTGTGATGCATGTTTTGCATGAAATGCCTAGAATCTACTGCTTGATGTGCCTTGGCTTGAAATCCACCAAATCAACATGCCTTGATGCTGCTACTGGCATTGCTGAGCACATGCACAGCAGCACCCAGCATTGATGATGTCATGACAATCTTCAGCCCACAAAACAACATGACCAACATCACCAAATGTCAGTTGTCTGTGCTGTTGACCCATAGGTAGTGGTGGTAGTGCTCACCGGTCAATTCACATGTTTGACTGATTTGGCGGTAGCAAAGTGTTAATGCTTTGGAAGCTAGTTGCATAGGACCTTGGGTCTATGTGACCTCATGCGCATCTCAGGTTGTCTCCACATGCTTCTGATTTCATTCATCAACAGACAGTGCATCAGTGCACGGTTTCACCGCAAGGTTCCACACAAGGTCAACATCAGGGCATGTACATGTGGGTGCGTTGCAGTCCTGTGTTTTCTACTCTGTGTGCGTACAATTGCTGGCATACTAAATGACGCAGATCTGCTCTGCCAATGGACCCGTGATGCTGTCTTTGTCTGCACAGGCTGCTCAAGTACGCAAGTCTAGCATAGGGGGGCTGGGGCTAGGGGGGTACCATCCCAACACCCACCACGCTTACACAGTCCATTCTGGCACCAATGTGGAGCAGGTCAGATTCCTGCTGTGTGTCCTTGTCTGCCGGCTGCCATTCAAAAAGGAAACGCTGCTGGAGTGACTACGTGTCAAGCCATTGATGCAGGCTGTGTTTGAGCAAACAGCCTGTGTGTTTGTTGCTGTGCGCTTGCTAGTTGTGATCTGCTTTCGCTCCTGCCAGGATGTGCATGACAACACATAATCCACTTGGAGCCCTGGCGCGCTGGCCCTTGCATCCTTGCACCCATATGCCCCCACTGATAGTATCCCCTAGTTCACTCATTGCCACACACTTCTTTTGTCTTTATGAACAACAGCTCTCATGATACTGTTCATCATGGTGTTTGACAGGCAGCTTTGTTGCATGCATGTATGTAAGGAACTGATGCATTGAGGTTGGTTGGTCTTGACTGGCGGGGACTGTACATGGTCATCATGACCAAAGGTCGTAGGGGCCAGCCCTACATTCCTTTTTTGTTTATCTCCACAATTTAGGGTTTAGGGTTTGACCTTTGGTCATGATGACCATGCAAAGTCCTTGACTGACCGCTTATGAATCCACCCAAAGCCTCAAAGCACAAAGACTGCTAGAACAGCAATCACGCCTGAAGGTTGCTCAGGCACATTCTGCTGAAAGCCGCGCCAAACAGAATGAGCATGTAGCTGCAAGGCGTGTAAGTGTGGAGTAGCCAGATTTGTGCAAGGGCAAACTCTGCTAAAGGCCCTCACAAACAGGAAGAGCATAAAGCTGAAAGGCATGTAGGTGTGGATCAGCTGAATGTTCACATGCACATCGTGCCGAAGGCCACAGCCAACAGGATAAGCATAAAGCTGAAAGGCATGTAGGTGTGGAATAGCCAGGTTTGTGCATGCAAACTCTGCCAGAGGCCAAACAAAATGAGCAGAAAGCTGAAAGGCATGTAGGTGTGGAACGAGGAGGATGCAGAAGATGAGGTGCTGGCCATGGTGGTCAGGACTGGGCTGTGCACCAGCATGGGCTCAATGATGCGTCAAGTGGTCCACAACGGGATGCCTACCAGGAACCTGCTCTTAAGGGTAAGCCGCAAGAACTGGGGCACAATGTCAGAACATCACCTGTCTGCAGTCCTTCTTATGCTTTTTTTGTAGAACTAGCCGCAGCCACCAGCAGAGGTTCATGGAACTAGCCACACCCACCAGCAGAGGTCAACGGTGTAGAATCACCTTCTGTGCTGGCCGTCCGTGCTGCAGCTGCCAGTCTGAAGCAGCCGCTCATGTTTCTGTTGCTGCATTGCATGCGTATAACACCCTCCCTTGCAGCATGGGGCTGCAGTCAAGGCTTGTGATGGCTGCAGGACTACTTCATCTTCTGTGCTGGGTGCCTGGTTCTCCAACTGGCACACTTCTCCCTCTTCATTGCAAAGGCCAAGGAGTACGAGAACGACCCGGAAGACGCCTTCCAGCGAGTGGTAGACAACTTCATTGCGTCTTGGCCTGTGACCACTCCCACGGTCCTCATCCTGGCTCTAGCTGTGCGCATAGTCAGACTGAAGCAGAAGGGGATTGAGACACTACAGCCTGATAAGCTGCAAGCGGCGGCCAATATCGAGATTGTGTGCTTTGACAAGACAGGCACTCTGACTGCCAACTCAGTGAGGCATGCATGTGTTCGGCATGACCAATCTGCTGCTGTCGCTGCCCACATGCGTTTTGCGCTGTTGGTGTATACGTGGCCACCCAGTGCAAGTGTCATGCTGCTGCTAAGTGGTGTGATATTGCTTGCGCCATATGATTGCAATTGCACTATGTTCTTGTGCCGTTTCTCAAGTCTTGCAATCAGACCTAGCATGAGTCCCTTCCTGTGCAGCTGCTCACTCACTGTGCTTGCAGTTGCGCCACATGCTGTGCATGCCTTGGGATTGCCTTTCCTGGCTCAAAATATGCAGAAGCCATGTGCAGAGTCAGATATCAAATGTCAGACCCTGTGCGCACCATGCAGGTTCAGTTCATTCATGTATTGCTTAGTGTACATCAGTCTCCATGCTTTGTGTGTTGACTCCCCGGGTGACTTTTAAAGACAGGAAGTGTGTGTTGATTGATTCCACCAGTTTTCCTCAGACAACAACAGCATGTTGCTAGGAAAACCTTTAGAAAACAAAAATACTGTTTTTGTTAGGAAAGCTTGAGTGACCCACTGGTTTGGATGTTTGCAGTCAGACTTGCATGGGATGATACCAGTGGTTGGCGGGCAGTTCCTGAGCCTGCAGTCAGATGCAATTCGATGGCCAAGCGGGCTGAAACAGGCAGCAGCAGTCTGTAACTCCCTCACTCTGATCAGCAAGTCCAAGGTGGTGGGCGAGCTTGGCGAGCGACGGGCCTTCAATGCCGTTGAAGCACGCTTTGTGGTGCGCAGCTTCTGTGCATTTTGTGTGCCCTGCTGTGTACTTTCTGAGCATCAATTCTGCCCTGCTGTGCATATTCTGTGCATCACTTTTTGCCCTCCTGTGTGTGTATACATAGGTAGGTGTGGCCCAAATCTACACATCCAACAGCAACTGTATGATCGCTTCTGATGCTTGTAAAGGGAAAAGAAACTTTGTCAAAGTCTATGCTTTAAAGTTTGTCAAAGTCTTTGCCAGAAATTTTGTCAAAGTCTTGTGATTATCATGGGAGTATCATGAGGAAGCCTGAAGCTCTTCTGATGCTTGCTCGTAATGCCTGATGTCCTGTGGACCTGTAAGACCAATGCCTGTATGGATCGATGAGCTGCTACTCTTGCGTCCTGAATGAAGGAATGCATGTAGGTAGGTGCATCTTGGTCTATGCTGGCCACAGACAGTGCTGGCAAAAATATCAATTGTGACATTTCCGTGACAATGACGAGTGCTTCCCTGTGCCTGTATAGCATCCCTGTTTTGGCTTCTGGCACATGTTGAATGGGGTTCTTGATGCCCAGGAACAGGAACAACCTTCTACTCTTGTGCTCAATGCTAGATTGCTGATTGTGTCTCCAGAAACAAACTAGGTTGCAGCACTGCAAGCAACAGGCTAACATCACAGTCACATCTGGGCCCTGTTGGACGCTGATGTGACCTTGATTTGATGGCAGGAAAGGAATATCGTTACGCTGCCATTGCAAACCACCCGCGGCAGGCAAACCAGGCAAACCACCCTTCACATCCTCAAGAGGTTTGAGTTTGAGCCTTCGCTCATGAGATCTGGAGTGGTGGCAGTTGAGCATCACAAGGGCAAGCACGCCACCGATGGGTTGCTGATCATCAGGGGGGCGGCTGCTGTCATTGAGCGCATGATAGACAAAGATGTATTGCCGCCAAAGTATCGCCAGGTGGGCATCCTTGGCATCTTCATCGTTTACAAAACACACCAAGCACAGCTTCATCATGAACCACCATGCCCTTGAATCTGTAGCTGTCCTGCATTTGTTGAGCCCTGCCTTGTTTGTACAGCGTCTTCACCTGATTGCCTCAGCTAATCTGTGTCTACAAACCTTGTAGACAACTGGTCAAGACAGCAGTCGTGTCGTACAGCATGCCACCTGCATATGACGCTGGAAAAGATCCATGGCAGACCAGAGCTCAACAGAATGCTCAGCCCTTGTGTGGCTCTTTGCAGTTGGTGGACGAGTGGTCTGGGCAGAGCTATCGTGTGCTTGCCATAGCTGTGGCTCAGGTGCCAAATGTAGCCAAATTAGACCTGGCAAGCATGAGTCAGCAGCAGGTGGAGGACCAAGCAGGCTCGTTTGAGCTGGTTGGGCTGACCATCCTTAGCAATCATCTCAACAGTGACTCCAAGGCCACTGTCAAGCAACTTCAGGAGCAGTAAGCCCCTGTGCTGTGCTGTGCTGTGCTGTGCTGTGCTGGCTATGCTGTGCTGAGATGTGCTGAGCTTTGCTTGCCATTCTGCTTTGTTGGTGATGCTGTTCGTGCTTGCTACATACAATCAGCCTTCAGGAGCATACAAAATGGGATATGACACACCAACAGGACACGCAACGGCAGATGAGACACAGTCTTCTGTGCTGCATATGGCAGCTGTTGCCATCTCCTGAAGGCCTACAGTGTGTGGGCAACTTTTTTTGGTGTGCAGGGGCGGCTTGAGGCTGATGATGGTGACTGGAGACTACTTTCACACTGCTTTGGCAGTTGCGAGAGGAGTGAGTACAACCTTGTTCAGGCTTTCGCCACATGTCCTGGCACTTGTGCATACATGCTGAACACTGTACGCCTGTGAATGCAACCTTTGCGGTTCACGCCTGCTTTCAATCCCTGTAGTGAACGTGTACAGACAGCAACACAGCTTCTTTCTGCTCTCAGTGTGTCCAATCAGGCTGGTGCTTTTCCATTCCCATATGTTTCTCCCAGGGTGGTCTTATCATGTAGTTTGATAGGACAGACTGCAACCACAGCATACACTCAAGACATGCGCGCACCTGCTGAACACCCTCTAGCTTCACAGGCAAAATCCATTGGCTGAGCTCATGACATGTTTGTGTCAGTGCACTTCCAGGGACAATATTCACAATCATGAGCAAGCAGCTGGCATCAACACACATACTCGTGCTGCTGCTGTGGATGTCTGTACACATATCTGCTGCAGAGCCTGCTTGTATGTTTGTGCGCCCTGAATGCAGCTGCACATGCAGGTAGGCATGGTGCCAAAAGAGTCTCGTGTGGTGATTATTCAGACCCATGCAGAGCATCGAGGGTCATCAGCCAAAGCAGCCAAGCGCAAACCAAATCTGCCAGATGTATCAGAGATTCCCAAGTCTCAGCACAGGCATGTTGCACGGGCAGTGTCCTTTGCTGTACTCAATGCGTTTAGTGACTCATCTGAGGATGACATGCGGTCCCTGGGGGGTTTCTCTGAATCCCAGCCTGAGCCTGACAAGTCCCAGAAAGACTGGCTGCAGCCCCAAGACATTCATCCCATGTCTCCAGCTCAGTCACAGGTGCCTGTTCTGGGGACACAGTCATCCCAAGCTTGGTCTTTGCAATCGGGAGTACAGCCTTTACTGTCCCCAGAACTGGCTCAGCTGTCTCCCTCTCAGTCTTTTGCCTCCTTCAGTGGGAGGCGCCAGATCAGGAGCCTTCCATCCACAGCTGCCTCTGCACCTCAATTCCTTGCAGTACAAGGTGCAGATGACTCGCTGCAGAGCACAGCAGAAGTTGCTAGGGAAGGTCTGTCCTTTGTTCTGGACAATGGGGACACATTCGAAGATGGGGACACCCTGAGAGCTTTCAACACCATTTCCCAGGTCTGCCCCATGCTTTGCATGCTTTGCTGTTTCCTGTCGTGACTGTCAATAGAGACGACCACTTTGCACACCTTGTTGCAAGCAGACCACCTTCCAGGAAGTTTTGTTTCCGTATGTGCAGCATGTTAGCATGAGATACAGGCCTGTATCTCATGTCCAGGCAGCTGAGAGCCAATGCCCCCTCTTGGAAATAGGTCCTTAACCTCGACAGGGATGAAAGTTCATTCCAGCAGCCATCAGCCATGTATGCCATGTACAATAGGCCAATCACGACTGAATTTGAACACAGGCAGCTGCTTGGATGTTACAGCTGGTGCATGCTTGTGTGCCTGCAGGGCGCGATGCAGTGCTGCATAACAGGGCCAGCCTTTGAGTACCTGCTGCAGCAGCCCAACCAGGCCCTGGTTCAGGCTGTCATGCTGAACAGCGTTGCATTCACGCGCATGAGGTCACACCAGAAGGGGCAGCTCATGGACCTGCTGGGCCGCAAGGGCCTCCACCACATGTTCAATGGTCAACGTCAACATATACTGGTAAGAATCTTCATGACGGATCACTTCTTGTTTCCGTCTGTGTGTTGACTTGTCTGTCTCTCTGCCTGCCTGCCTGCCTGTCTGTCTGTCTGTCTGTCTGTCCATCTGTCTGTCTCCGTGCCGCCTGCCTGCCTGCATGCCTGGCTGCCCATGTGTCTTTTTGGCCACATGCCAATTGATACTCCTGTATCCAGAGCCCCTTGGCAGCTGCAAATGGGCGTTGCTGCAGGTCTTGCTGCTCAACTCACAGCACTAACGCTGTATGCGCCACCAACAAAATTCAGAAATCCCGGTGAGCCTCTCATGCCGCACAATGGAAAGCTGCTTGTGCATGCAGGGGCTGGGCAAGTCATGCTTGTACTGTGGAGATGGCATCAATGATCTGGAGGCCCTGGCCAATGCAGATGTGGGTATGGCTGTGGGGTCGGCAGAGGCCTCAGCTGCAGCCACCTTCTGTGACACACACTACTCCATTGCAGGTCAGCTGCTCACCTTACACTCTGTATGCGCTTCCATACTTCTTCTGTATTCCTTTCTTCTGTATTCCCGTCTTCTATATTCCTTTCGTCTGTGTTCCTTCCTTCTGTATTCCTTTCTTCTGTATTCCTTTCTTCTGTACTCCTTTCTTCTGTACTCCTTTCTTCTGCACTTATTTTGTCTGCGATTATGTCTTCTGCGCTTCTGTGCTCTGCACAGCAGGCCCTCTGGCAAGTGCCATGCAGGGATGCTTCAGTTCCTCACCTGAGCTTGGGTGCATGAGCAGTCATACACTCCCAATCAGCAGATGTGACAAGAATGCCTTAGCAGCAGACCCAACACCCTAACCCCTACAGCTGTGGGGGTCTGCAGTCTTGTTTTCTGCAATCAGTACAGTGCAGTGCAATGAAAGCCACGAGTTTGACTGCAAGCATGAGCACTAGGTTGCTGCTTGTTGCTTCTCCCCTTCACAGCATTTGCTTTTGTCGTCATGTTTGACACTAGCATAAGCACCTGGCTCTGTCATTACAAAGCTCTGATCAGCTGTCTGCTTCACAGGAATGGCCTGCAAGTCTTGAAAACTGGCCATGCTAAATGTACAAACGACCCCTCCCAGTCGGTTGACATGCCTTCTCAGCTCATGCTGATGCTGCAGGAGTGTGTTCTGTACTGAAGGAGGCTAGAGCGCTCCAAGTCATCAGCGTCGCCTTGATCAAGGCAAGTCCCTCTGCTGTCACTGCTTCCCTGCCTCGCACCATCATACAATGTGGTCCCTGCCTCATACCATCATACAATATGGTCCCTGCCTCACACCATCATAACATAGTCCCTGCCTCGGACCATCATACAATGTGGTCTCTGCCTCATATTATCATACAATATGGTCCCTGCCTCACACCATCATAACATAGTCCCTGCCTCGCAACATCATACAATATGGTCCCTGCCTCGCACCATCATACAATGTGGTCCCTACCTCGCACCATCATGCATATGACCCCTGCTGGCTGGCTGCTTTTGCTGACATCCGCCAGCAGTATATGACACAAGCTTTAGACTCCTGAACACAAGATTTGCACTGACAATAAGGCTGCAAGCAACAGCCACTGTCATAATAGCTGGCGGATGCCTGCAGTCTATGTCTTACCATGCATTTGTCACTGCTTGCTGCCCTGTCATTCCCACCCTTTTTTCTGTATTGTACCTTCTGCCATTCCTGGTTCCCAATGTCTGGTTCTGTGCAGTTCAAATGTCTGGTTCTATGCAGCTCAAATGTCTGGATCTATGCACTATTAGGATTTATATGCACTTAAAATGTCTGGTTCTATGCAGTTCATGGCTCTGTACCAGCTGGCAGACACAGCCTCTGTTGATGTCACCTTCTTCCTGGATGGCTCTAACTACTCCAATAACCAGGTAATGGCTTGTTTGGACTCCCTTGTATTTTGCATATGCATTAACCCTTTCACACAATGCTCATAGCCTCGTACCTGTTCATGGGCTGTCATGAGCTGAGTCACAGCTATGCTTGTCTGTAGTTTTGGCTGCATGTCCAGTCAGATCAGAGCTTCGTTCTTCATGCTGTTAGACCCCTATGCAATGCTGTCTGTGAAGGAGGTAGACCTTTTGAGGTGCATTGCAGTGTTGTCACACAGAATCTGATGGTGTCCATGTTCTGCACAGAGTCAGTGTAATTCTGCCGTTGCTCATACTAGCCAGCGCTTGCATGTATGAGGAGGCACGCACTGTTTCTTCACCTGTAACATACAATCCTCAGTCGTGAGCCAAGCTGAGCACTGCTGGGTTTGCTGCAGAGTGATGCTTTTGACTTCATTGCGTTGGCAATTGGGATTGCAGCAACTTTAAGGCCAGCTGCCTCTGTTCTCTATCCGACGCGGCGTCTTCCCCGCATCTGTGGGATGTATAACTGGTTGGCGCTCATGTTCTCAGCTTTGGTGATTGGTGTAATGTATGTTGCCATCTTTTCATTGCTGGATCACCAGTCCTGGTACACTGGCGGCAATGGCGATGATGCTCAGGTGATGCCTTGTCTAGTATTACTTACTATGCAATGCATTCAGGCTTTGCCAGGTCATGCTGTTGTGTGTCATGCTGGGAAGCGCTGTGAAGTGTGGAATCATGCTGAGACCCGGTGCATTGCACATTGTTTTGGGATTGTAAGCCAGCTAGTTGTTGCAACATCCATCATGAGAAGTCAACATCCATCATCAACATCCAACATGAGAAGTGTTTTCACATGATGCCAGCATGTGGTTGCGCGGTTGTGTGTTACATCAACTTTGCTAACACACCCGCCTGCATTGAAAAGCAGCATGTACAGCGGCAATGAGCACAGAGACAGACAGCCCAGGCTTGTTTATGCCAATAATCTCAGACCCATTGCGCCCATGTCTTTGCAGCTGACCCCAGTTCTTGTGCTGCTGCAGAACCCTGTGATCACAGTCGTGTGGTGTATATGCCTTGTCCAGATCATTGTGCCAGCCATCATGTTTCCATTTGAATGCTTTCCCTACTGCAAGAAAGCCAACAAGGCTGAAATGGTCCTGATTGGTGCCCTGCTTGTCTACATGAGTCTCTGCTGCTTACTGGGTCCAGGCTTCTATGATGCCAACGATATTTTTGGATTCTACAGTTTGCCTTTCAGCTTTGCTTACAAACTGGAGGTGTTGTGCTTGACTTTCTCAGTTGGTTATGTTATGGTGCTGGTGAAAGCAAGGCAACTGCTTGCATGTTATGAGACACGCCGTATTGTCAGCTTTCCTCACAGCAGCAGCTGAATGTGTTTCTGTTCTTTACAGAGCTTGTCGATGTGTGTTGTGCTCAAATTGTTTGAGCTATTTGAGGAGTGGTTACAACACACATTGACTATCTTTTCTAAGGCTGACTGTTTGATCGGGGCGATCTGTACAGTGTTTGCTTGCAACTGCACAATTTTGCAGTACAAATAAAGCACGGACACAGTGTCTAATTTGTTGGCAGATATGTGTTGCGAACAGTATGGCTGTTGCTCAGAATGATTCATAACATCAGCAGGTTAGCTGTGGTTGGTTGTGAGAGCTGAATCTTCAGTACTTGGGGTGAGATCAATAGTCTTTGCCATAGTCAGCTTTTTGTTTCAAACACCAGGTACCTACTGCACAGTGAGCTCTTGTTGTGTATTTCAGGTTGTGATTTGTACAAAAAGAGGGGGGGGGGTTGGGCAAAGCATTGGTGAGCAACGACAGCTGTTGCCTATCGATAGATATCTGCAGCAAAGGTCATGTTTTGGTAGTGTACTTCTCGATTATCTGGCACTTTGTAATGCATGAACTTGGGTGCAAATGCTATAAGTATACCAGGAAAGGCTAAGTCTACAAGGCCGTTTTGCTCACACTGCATAAGTTGCAATCTTGCAGCTCTTCACCAAACAGCAGCTGCAGCGCTGCAGAGTTTGCTGGCCCACTTTTTGGATGGCAGGTTCCCTTGATAGATTGGATCTCAGATACAGTTTCCCAAGCTTACACTAATTTGCCGAGCTTGGTAAAGTGCCTGTATCATAAGGGTATTGCAGTCAAGCAAGATTGTGTTAGGCTGCGCAATGCAATAAAATGCATCTCAACGGTAATAGCGGGATGTTGTCAACAGTATACTGGCATACCATGCAAACAACTTGAAGCATGCAGTCAACATGAAACTCGCCAGGCTGCAGACCCCCTCGGAGGACACCGCTGAGAGCATCAGTCAGTCCTATGACGTCACAGCCCCACACTTTTAATGAGTAATACTACTATATGTATTCATGATATGAGGTTTCGGTTTGAATTGATCACTGCCTGCAGCATAAAAGGCCAGTGCGTAGCAGGTGACGCACAGCGGTCTGCCAGCATTGCAATCAAGTAGTGTACACATGTAGCGGGCCGCCACTACGTTGCTGCTACAGTTGTGTTGAGACGGCCCGATCGTTCAAGGTGTCTAGCACGCACAGCTGTCTCCCCGCGCTTTCGCTTGCTCTGCTGTACAGTAGAGCAGAAAGATAGGCGTTTTCCTGTTTCGCCAAGCAGCACGTGCGCTGCTTGCTGTTTTGAAGCTGCCGTGACATTGGACGTGAGTCCACCCTGCTAGCGGCGGTGTCACAAGCGTTGCTTGTGCACAGGATGTCTCTCCGAGGATTCAGCGCCACAACCACGCTGCCTCTCTTTCTGCTAGCCGTCTTGGCCGGCAGCGGCTATGCATATGCTCAGCCTGACTACCTGGCACCGATTGCGGCTCCTGCAGGCTCTCCTTGCGAGAACACCGCCCCTGACTGCAACGATATCTGCAGTGCACACTTTGGCTCAGCAAGCGCCTGCAACCTAAGCACTCCCATTGGAATCTACCTAAGGTGCGTCTTGAGAATCCAGGCAATGGCTGCTGTGCACGCAGTTGCCATCTCTTACAGGCTTTGTGCTACAGGAGTAACTGCAAGGCCACCTGTGGCTTGTGTAACACACAGCCACTAGCCTCCTCAACGTCTTTTGCATCAACAGCAGTGCCTTCTCCTTCCCAAACGCTGCAGGTTCCGCCAGCATATGCTTCTGGCACTCTCAGCCCAAGCCCATGCAGCTTCTCTTGTGTGGACATTCCTCCGCCAACTAGTCCTTACACCTGTGCTCAGCAGGTGATTTTTGTGTCTGTATATTGCTCACACCAGCGCATCACCTTGATGTTGACTAGTCTGGTACTGTGTGTGCAGAAAAGCTTTGGGAAATGCAACTCCACGTTCATCACCACTCCCGTACCTGGACTACCTCTGGGATATTGTCAGGTATGGAAGCATGCTTGTCTGGCTACTGCTTCTGCCAGTTCCTAAACACTTATCATCTATTGTGAAACTGCAGATTACCTGTGGCAGATGCTATGGCACAAAAGCATCCTGCACTTCTGGCAGTACCACTGGTGCAGCAGCAGTCAGTTCTGCCGCTGAGTCCAGCCCTCCCTCAGCCTCAACATTGTCACCAACACCCACACCTGCCGTCGCTGTGCCAGGAGTAAACCCCTCAGCAGGACTATCTCCAAGCCCTGCATCAGTACTGTTCATCTCAAACACGCCTCTCTTTAGCTCTGCAGGGACTCCTTTGGTCTCAGGGACTTTGCCAAACGCCCCTTCTGCCACTCCCACTACGTTTAGCAGTATTTCATCCACAACACCGACAAGCGGCATTGCCTCCCCTGCTTCCAGTTCATCTCCATCAGGCAATGCTGCAGGCTCAACTCCAGTTTCTGGAACTGTGCCTTCTGTCTCTCCAGGCGCTGCTGTCTCTCCTGCTGCAACCTCCGCAATCACCCCTGCTCCAACAACAATCCCACCCAACTCTCCAGTCAATTCTCCAGTTGACCTCCCAGCCACTTATGCAACCACACCAACTGCTATTCCCATTGCCTCCCCAGATATAAGCCCTACTGCTACCCCTACTGCTATCCCTACTTCTACCCCTACTTCCGCCCCGTCTACTTTGTCTTTGGCCACTCCTGCTGCAAGTTCACCTGTGGCTCCTGCGCACTCCTCTACTGTCCCCTCTACTACTGACAGCCCAGTCACCCCTCCAGACACTCCTTCACCTGCCCCTGTTGTGCCCACAGCTACCACAACTACTGCAGCCACCCCTCCCAACATCCCCTCGGTGATCCCTGTCATCACTCCTGCTGCGGTGGATGCTGCAGCACCTGCTAACACTCCTGCTGCCACGCTTGCTAGCGCGGCCGAAGCCACTCCTGGCACTGCAGCTGCAATCTGCTTTGACATTCCTCCGCCTGACAGCGCCTACACATGTGCAGAACAGGCAAGTATTCCAGGTGCTTTTGTGCTTTGCGCAGTATTCAGATGTGAGGGCAGCAGGATTCATGTTCGTTCTTGATCTACTATTCATTTTGTTGATGCACAGATATGCTGTATTGTCTGTGCAGAGGGACTTTGGGCAATGCAATGCCTCCTTCATGGTCGCTGCAAACCCAGGAGAACCTGCAGGGTATTGTCAGGTAGCCAGGTTCTGCTCCTTGCTTGCTCGTGAAACTTTTGCCACAATTGCTTCCACACTAGCAGCAAGTACAAATGCACAAGACTAAAATTGTGTGTTCCCTGCAGATCACATGTGGCCGGTGTGGCATCTCAACTTCTTCTACTCCTGCAGAGCCCTCCAGTCCCTCCAGTCTCCCAGCAACAAGCCCAACTAACACTCTCTCAAGCCCAGCAGTCACTTCACCTTCATTGCACAGTCCAATCACAATGCCAGACACGCCTGGCACAGTACCTGTTACTCCTGCTACAACAGCTTCCCCTGCTACAACAGCTTCTCCTGCTACAACAGCTTCTCCTGCTACAACAGCTTCTCCTGCTACAACAGCTTCTCCTGCTGTAACAGCTTCTCCTGCTGTAACAGCTTCTCCTGCTATAAAAGCTTCTCCTGCTGTGACTGCTCCAACAAGCACATCGGCATTGCCAAGCAGCCCTGCTCACTCTATCCCAAACTCAACACCCGCACTGGCCCCACCCACCTCCTCACCCCAGGTCACAGCCTCACAACCGGGAGCCCCAGCCAATAGTGCCAGCAGTGTACCTGAATCGCCTGAGCCATTACCTCCTTTACCCGAGTTCTTGCCTACGCCTCAGGTCTCCCCTACATCTGCTGCATACAGCTCACCTGCTGCATACAGCTCTCCTGCTGCTACAGCATCTGGTGCAGTTCCAGCCTTGGAATTATATACAGCGCCAGTCAGCTCTGCCAGCCCAGTCCCTGTCAGCCATGCCTTGGTCCCTCCAAGCCCAGGTCCATGTGTGGATCTGCAGTCAGACTGTGCTCAGATCTGCCAACAACTAGACCATGACTGCACAGCACCTGGAGGCATTGGTAACTACCTCAGGTAACCGCTGAGCTGACTTAGCGTCCTTGCAATTCAACACACACCTCCTGCCAGATGTGACATCACAGTTGAGCATGCTGCCACATTCTGCTGCTGATGTGACTGAAAATGACTTGCCTTTCATGTTACGCAGGGCCAACTGCAAGCAGACATGCAACTTGTGCCTCATGGCCCCTCCCCCACCTACCCCACCACCCCCAACCCCATCTACCCTGCCATCTTCAAATCCTTCTGCCCCATCATCTCCACCTCTAGGGACCATGCCAACTCCACCATCACCTGTTCCAACTGCATCAGCCGCAGCAACACCCACTGACGTGGACAATGGTGCTGTTGGAAGACCAGGACTGTCCCTGCTGCCTTCAAACTGTACTGCATATGTGTGGACCACAGGTGCTTGGGAAGCATGCAACAGCACCTGTGGATTTGGCTTGCAGACACGCACAGTCAATTGCCTGAGCTATGGTCCCAGTTTGGCCTTGGGCCCAATGGCAGACTCAGCCCTATGTGACTCTGCTGTCAGACCAATCAATGTGATTTCGTGTGTCACATCACCCTGTCCTTCTGATTATGCTGCAGCTTGTAGGCTTAGCCCATCTGCAGCACCATCGACTTCAGGACGTAGACTTTTCTGGTGGTGAGTTTATACATGAGGGTATTTACATTGCAGAAGACAACATCATTTGTACCTGGCACGTCGCATGCTGCATTCTGTGCCAGTAAATATATACTTGTATGCAACATGTGCTTATGGTCAAGTACCCTTGTGAAGCAGCATACAGCCAGTCAAACAGACCAACAGTTGATTGATGAAATTGCCAAACAGTGCTGTCACATTGTAAGCAAAATTGCATAAAGGTGCTTTCTATGCTTTGTCTTAGCATTCACCCCTAGCATGGGTGTTCTCGGTGTCATGCACAGCACAGTAACGTTACTACTTGCATGCTTGCACCTGACATGCGCTGCATTACTGAAGGAATCTCTCAAAGTCACCAATGGGACCCTTTGAGCGCTCATCTCCTGGATGCTGTCCTGCCTGTCAGGAGAGCATGATTCCAACTTTTTCCGAGGCTTCTGACACTGTGCCAGGCATTGCAACAATTGTTCAATGATTTGAGTACCTTCATACCTTAAATTCATACCTTAAGTTCAGCAAAGAGCGAGCTGGCTTGACATTCAGTCAAGCACATAATCGCCGACAAAAAAACCTGTATCAGGCAATTTGGTAGCCCGTTAAATTCAGTGTTTCACATGTCTGCAAGTGAATTAAACTCATGCAGTGGTTGCAGCGACAGGTGTGATGCAGCGACTGGAATGTGCAACCGCAACCTGAAATGTTCTGCCGGACAAAGGCGCACATTTACAAGAAAAGATGATGTTTGCTTGGGTTCTGCATATTTGCCTTTCGAGCGTCAAGCTCCGTAACTCGTGCCATGACTGATCAGAGTTGGCCTGCTCCAGGGGTTGCACAACTTGTGCACTTGTTGCGCCACCCAATCTGCTTCTGGTTGAAGACCGCCAATCGACTTGGGTTTTCTGAGCTATGTCTGCTGGTTACGCCACAAAGCTGTCTTACAGAGACGATCTAGGTGGCCAACTTGGGGATCCTGAAATCAGTGACGCTCCTACTGAGGCTCTACAGAAAGTGAACAAATTGTCGGAGTGGGTAAGGTGCTTAGGCAACTCCTCATGAACTGCAGCTTTAAGCTTTCTTTTGCACACCACTGCTGACCTAATATGCAGGTGCGGCAAAGCAGCAAGATAGTGGTGTTCACAGGTGCTGGCATATCAACTGCCTGTGGCATTCCTGACTTCAGAGGCCCCTCTGGCATATGGACTTTGCAAAGGGCACACAGGCCAATACCAGCGTTCAAAGTCAGCTTTGGAGTTGCTAAGCCAAGTCTGTGTCACCAGGTGTGTGCAATGCTGCAGTCTGTTTGTGCAGTAGCTGCAGAGCTTGTCCTTCTTTCTTGCACGTTGCAACATCATTTCTCCAAGCAAACAATGGTCAATTTGCAACAGGCACTTGTGGCTTTGCTACACACAGGCAAGCTGCAGCATATTGTGTCGCAAAATGTGGACGGCCTACACCTACGATCAGGCATTCCTCGAAGCCGGCTGGCAGAACTGCATGGCAACTGCTTTGCGGAGCGATGCACCAAATGCAAGCGAGAGTACATCCGCGACTTTGAGATGGAAACTGTAAGTACATCCATCTGCATGGTCCGTCTTGCTCAAGCATCATTTCAAGTTGCAGTTCAGATTGGCACTTGTGTGTCGCACTCAGCATCAAGGTATAGATGTTGTGAATGCACCTGCCCACAACCTTACCATCAAGCAGCATACATCACATAGCAGGTAGTCAATGCAAGGCAACATGCTTGTGAGCATTGCTGAAGCCTGGCAGGAGCATGCACAAGTAGCATTTGAGATCAGCAAGAACAGTGCTCATAAGCAATGTCAAAAAGTGGCAAAAGGGTATTTCTTGCACAGGTAGGTTTCAAGTTTACTGGAAGGCGATGCGTAGCTGAAGGCTGTAACGGCCGCTTGAAGGATCATGTCCTGGATTGGGAGGATGCTCTGCCTGAAGACGAGCTGGAAGCCTCCGAGAAGGCTGCAGCTGAAGCTGATCTGGCCATCTGTTTGGGCACCAGCCTTCAGATCACGCCTGCATGTGATATCCCATTGAAGACTGTCAAGACTGGTGAGCTCAGGCAAATACTGTGCATGCTTTTGTAGCTGACCCATCATTGCTGATGCCAGCATAACCAACAGTTGTGCACAACGCTGCTGCTGCTGCTGCACACTGACAAATCGTTGCAATGGCTTCTGTATTGCTGCTGCTGTTCTTGCAATCGCAGATGCATGTGCAATGCAAGTCACTGTTCTGGGCAACAATGTGGATATTGACAGCCAATCTTCAAACTTGCTTATGGTGTTTACTATGCTGCACAGAAGTGCATGCTGTACATCACAAGTGCCGCTTTCCCACTTCCTGGCTCATTATACACTGACTGTGTGCCGTTCAGGAGGCAAGCTGGTGATCATCAACCTACAGAAAACGCCTAAGGACAAGAAGGCCAGTCTTGTCATTCATGCTAGGTGCGATGAAGTCATGCAGCAGCTGATGTCACAGATGCAGCTCCCTATTCCTTCGTACACTCGTCAGGATTCGGTGCTGGTTACACATGCACTCAAGAAGGGCAGGGTGCTGCAAGATGGGGTTCAGAGTATCAGTTACACTCTCCGTGTTCAGAGCACCCATGGCCAGAAATGCCCACTGCCCCTGGTTCAGCAAGTGGATGTGGACTTCCAGGTACATGGCATAGCTTCTCTGCTGGATTAGGTGTCGGGCCTATGCAAGGTGTACATCCAAGTACATCTAATTTCAGCCCAGTATGGTGTACAGTCAGCAATATATGCTTTTGTGTTACGCCTTTTGACATCAGCGACTTCCAGATCAGCCTGTTTCTTAAGCCATGCCATGTTGACTGCAGGATGCCAAAATCAGACCTGCAGTGTTGCGGAAACAGCCTTTTGTGGTGGTGAGAAGCATTTCGGCAGCTCAAGCCACCACCGTTAGCATCAAATTGCTGTTGTCAGATGTGATAGATGAGGCTTACCGTGTTCACATCTTTCAGCATGATGTCCCTGTGGAGTTAGCACCAAGTGATATGTTTCAAGATCAGGCCATGTCATGCCAGCACGTGTACACCTTCACTACACAAGTTGCCACGCATGCCTCAAAGAATGGGGTGCTGGCGCCAGCACAGACTAGTGCAGTGTCAGCTCAGCCAAGCAGCCGCAGTGAGACAGAGCCACTGGCCAAAAGAACCAAAATCGATGCAGAGCGACTATAGTGCTGCGCTTGTATGCATTTTTTCTCAATCTCACAATGCATCAGGTAAGTCTTGTGGTGCTGTCTCATATCAGGGCTTGCTCTACATCAGCAAGGTGTGTGTGTGTGTGCATGCTTCAGAGCCTCTGTTGCTATCATGAACTGATTGTCAAAAGATTGTTGTGGTGCAGCTGCAGGGTATGAGCCTTGCTTGTATCCTGCCAACACTGCTGTTTGATGAAACAGAAGTAACCCCAACCATTGTGACAGCTGAGTCAATTACAAAAGCCATGTAATGTAATCTTTTCCTTAGTGGTAATGTAAGCTTTGCAAGTTGTGTTTCTCTGTTTCATAATGAGCTGCAATGCTGTGTTTGACAGCATCGAATTTCATTGCGGCACCAAGCGGGCAGCTTTTCAGTCAGATGGGCACCTGGCTGCATTCTAAAACATCTTCAGATCAGCAAGTAATTCTCTTTACAGACAGTCCAGTCAGACAAAGGCTAGACAGCTCTTAACATTCACAAGCATTGCATCTGGACATTGTCAAGCATTGCATTCGAAGTTGTATAAAATCATGTCCAGTATGCACAGCTGACAAGGATAGTAGGGCAACTCAGAATTGCATGTCATTAGCCCATACCAAAACATCCACCAGAAAATATGCAGCTTTTGTCACACTTGGGGTCACATACAAAGTACAGCCTCAGACACGAAGTCCTTTCAAAATTGCATACAGCAAGCATCTGTACAAATGCTGCCATCAAACTACACCCAGTTGCATCCCAGGTCTCCACACACTGCTGGACTCAGGAGCCAAAATTGGTGCTATTCTTGTGACCTGAATAACAACTCAATGTTTTTAGGACTGCCACGCTGCAGCATTTTTTGGGGGAGCTACGCCACATTATCAAACGACCACCAAATGCAAAACAGCATACCTCACGACCGCCAGCTCAAGTGTGGCTAGCCAAGGCGATCTCACCCAAGGGCAAGGCACATGGTGATAACAATCATGAGGGTCAACACCGTTATCATGATGGTCGCAAGGCCCAGCGTCAAGGACTTGTTGAACTTGTCTGTGGGCTCAGCTGTTTGCGCGTTAGCAAGCTGGACCAGCACCAGTATAACTGCCAGGCAAAGTATGCAGCATACAGTAGATCTTACGTTGGCCATAATGATCTGGGCCCCTACGAGGATCGCTACCTTGAGAGTCTCAAATAACGGCACAAGTTTCTCTGCTAGTAGCTTTTGACGTCAAACCAAATCAGAGTACGCTGCCGCAACAATGTGACTCGACACACTATTACTTATCTCGGTACGTGGCAATGACTCAGCTTACCCAATAATCATGCTACTAAAGAGAGGCTGTCCGGGTGAAGCCCTCCCATTTTGCCCCTTGACTTCGAGCTGCGAACACGGCCAACCCGATGTCACAATGGAGCACGGCTTTGAGTTCGGATGATCCAGAAAGGTTTCAGTGCAGCACTAACCTATTCGATGACTGCATAAAGACCCATCTCTTTTAGACGCCTGGGCGATCGTCTGATCGAAAAGCATGTCTCGGATGGATAAACGCAAAGAGCCGGACCCAGAAGAGCAGGATTTGGTAGAAATCATGCCTCTTGGAGCGGGGCAAGAAGTCGGGCGGTCCTGCGTCATCATCAAATATATGTGCGCAGCTGCTTGCTGCCGACAAGCTGACTCGAAGTTCAAGCGTCTTTTGCCGTTTCTAGTGAGCGTTGCCTGGGCACAGGGGCAAAACTATCATGATGGACTGTGGTATCCACCCCGGGTTCTCCGGAGAAGCCTCTCTTCCTTTCTTAGATACTATTGACCTGGACACTGTGGATGTTATGTTGGTCACTCATTTTCACCTGGACCACTGTGCAGCAGTACCATATGTTGTGGGAAGAACAAACTTCAAGGTCAGTATCTCAAAAATTTCGATGCTTGACCCTCAAAGGAGTGGGTGACACATTGTGCTGGTGCAGGGACGTGTGTTCATGACACATCCTACTAAAGCTATTGTGGGCACTCTGCTCAAGGACTTTGTTAAAGTCAGTGGAGGACGTACTGATGGAGCATTGTATAGTGAGAAAGACCTTGAGAAGACTCTGGATCTCACAGAAGTCATTGACTTCCACCAGACTATAGAGGTTGATGGCATTCAGGTGCGTTCACATATTTGCCTGCCTGTATGCTGTGCATGTCACAATAAGAATCTTGCTGTTTGTGCACCCCTTTATTATCATAATGCGAATGTGCCAAAGATCTTAGAGCTACTGTATCTGCATGCTGAGCAGTTCACATCTGGTACAACGGTCACACTCTCTCTGTCCAGGCAACTACCAGCACAGGTGGTGTAAAAGGGCTGCATACCCTGTAACTATGTAGTGCGGAGGGTCTATCCGGTCTGGATGGCATGCAGTTTTGCAACAGACCCATTTAAAGCTTTCTGCCTGTTGTCGTAGGTGACAGCATACAGAGCTGGGCATGTTCTGGGTGCCTGCATGTTTGAGATTGAAATAGCAGGCATGAGGCTGCTGTACACTGGGGACTACAGCAGGGTGCCTGACAGGCATCTCTCTGCTGCAGACACCCCTGACAACCCTCCACACATTGGTGCGCAATCCTGGCTGTACCATCAGCACACCTGCTGCCAGCATGTCACTTCACTGGAGGTGGCACTACCACTCTGTTGGCATCTTTGCAACGCAGCATGCTGCAATTACTCACATGGTCATTGGTTGCTGTGCTGCTTGACATTGTGGGTTTTGCTCAAAAGCCATGCCAGCTTTGTAATGCCGGCAGGAAGCTTCCCCTGAGCCTTAGCTGTGACTGTTCTCACTTGTCTGTCGACATTGCAGTCATTGTAGAGTCTACCTATGGAGTGTCCAAGCACCTGCCAAGGGACCAGCGTGAGCAGCGCTTTGTTGAGAAGGTTCGAGGCATCCTCACTCGAGGTGGCAGAGTCCTGCTGCCTGTTGTTGCTCTTGGACGAGCACAGGTGATCAAACTTGAAACCTGCAAACCAAATAGTTCCAGCTGTTATACTAGCTCTGAGGCATCTCCACGGCAAGCCTTAAAACCTCACACTCTCAGCCACATATCTGATCTGAGCTGTGAATAAAAACTGACTACACCATACAAGGCTGCTAGCGAGTGTATGAAACACGTAGTCATGTTAAGCATTCACGTTTATTCAAGGCCTGGCATGTTTGCTGCAGGAAGTCCTTCTGATTCTTGAGGAGTGCTGGAACAACAGCCCTGAGCTGCAGAATGTGCCTATCTACCAGGCCAGCGGCTTGGCCAGGCGTGCTATCAGTGTATACCAGACCTACATAGAGATGATGAATGATGACATCAAGGCTGCTTTCCAGGCATGCTCTGCACCTCTCATGCTGCTCCTTGTTTGGCAAAGTTGGCAAGTTGATGCAGAAACCAATCACAATGTGCCATACTGGCTTGTAGATCAGCAGAATTGGCAAGTTGATGCTGAAGTCATTCGCACTCTGCCAAACTGGCTTGCAGATCATCCTGTCTCAGTCAGCAAAGACCACCATTTATCATGGTGATCGTATGCAGTGTGGACGATGGTCACCATGTGTTGTTAGCAGCTTGAGCATCATCATATCTGCCAATGCTGCTGATCATGAGGTTTGCAACATTCAGTTTGCAGAGCAAGCAGTGCAAACAGTGTTGTGAGGCAGCCTGCTGACACACGTGCTGTACTGTACAGGCCTCCAATCCCTTCATGTTCAAGCACGTCACTCACCTCAAGTCCTCCCAACACCTGGACGACATCGGCCCCTGTGTGGTCATGGCTACCCCTTCCATGCTGCAAAGTGGCTTATCCAGGTACACATGCCCTTCCAAATTCTGGCTCACCTTGCAGAACCTCTGCACAATTTTCATCTGCATGCTGTTCTTTGTGAGAGGTGGTGACCATGCAAGCCTCTGTGCAGTTGTCAACTGTGTAGTCTGTTGCTGAGGCAGCTCTGGCTGACATAGCTGTAGTTCCCTGGCCTGCTGCAAAGCTGCCTACTCAGAAACCATCCCACCGTGACACTGTGTTTGCTCAACACATCCAACCTTCTAAGGCTCTGAGCAGCACCTTGCTGTGTGCATCCATCAAGCTGATGTCCACAGTGGGACTTTGGAGCGAGCATCATGCTGTGCTGGCTCTTTCAATTGCTGCAGTCTGGCATGTATACCGCATGCAATAGTTCTTGTACAGCAGTGTGCCAGCTAGCATGTCAGCATTGCTTGCTGTGAAGCTGCGTTTAGACCACATGCCTCATCACTCCCTCGAGGCTTTGTTTCTTGATCTGGATTGCTCTTACATCATTGACATGCTGCGCTGTGTGCCCTGCATCTCCAAAATGCCGCTTTTATATCGCATTCATCACCTACACATGTGCTTATAATAAGTGCCTGGGAGCATCTAGAGTGAGTGCTGAATGGAAAGGCGCGTGATTGCAGGGAGCTATTTGAGGCCTGGTGTGAAGACCCTAGGAATGGAATCATCATTGCTGACTTTGCTGTTGCTGGCACCTTGGCTCGAGAGGTGCTGGATGAACCCAAGGAGATCATGAGCCATTCCGGCCATAAGGTAGATGCTTGGTGTGTTGCAACAGTCACATGAGTGGATGTCAGCTGCATTTGCTGTTTGCAAGAGTACTCTGATGACTACTGCACAGGTCCAGGTACAGTGTGGTCACAATTGTCTATCATGCCAATATCAGAGTATTTGGCATGTTAAGGTGTCTCAAAGTTCCTGCTCATGCTCATTTGAAGATGGCTGTAGCTGCAGAATGCCATTGCTCTGCATCACATCCACCTGCTCATCATCTTCAGCAAAACAGTCATTGCACTGCGACATCACCATTACAAGACACCGTGGCATGACACCACCAACAGTATTCAGCCCCATTTGGCATGCCAACCGTCCCTGAAACCATAAACCCTAAATACAGTCATAAACCCTAAACCCTGAACCCTGCCTGCAGTTGGCGCTGCGCTGCTCAGTGGACGCCATCTCATTCTCTGCACATGCTGATTTCCCCCAGACCTCGGACTTCTTGGACGAAGTGAACCCCCCTCATGTGGTTCTGGTGCATGGGGAAGCCGGGGAGATGATGAGACTGAAACGTGCTCTTGAGCAAAGAGCTAAAGCCACAGACAGGATACGCAACCTGTACACCCCCAAGGTCACCCAGCCTGTGCATATACGCCACCAACCTCGCCATGTTGCAAAGGTATGCCCGCATTGCTGATGGTCAGGCAAATAATACACTCATTTGTTTGGTATCTGTTGAGTGCGAGATCCATACGTGTATATGAAATGATTCTTGATGCTGCTGCTGCTGCTGCAGGCATTATCCTGCTGTTATGAAGGTCTGGCCTGATGCTGTAGAAGCAATCGCGATGTCAAAGCCAAGCTCAAGTAGTGAATGTGACGCCCAAAAGTTGCGTGGGGCTTTAAGTATATGGTTGCTGTGACTATATACTGCTTGTGTGCACTCTTGAGCCTGTGCTGTCTAGCAAGCCAAGCAAGATTGCACGCAAGGCAGCCTGTTGTACCTCAGATGATGGGCAGACTGGCAGGAAGACCAGGCGGCAACAGAGCCCATTCTGTGCTCTGTACTTCTGTTGCACATATCAAAGACTTCATAAGCAGAATCCACTGCTTGGCTACAGGCAGGCCTGCTAGCAGAGAAATGGTAGTTGCACATATGTTATGCTGTCTCTTGTTGCAAGGCGTACCAACCACTTGTTGCATCAGATCACACTGCTGGGCAGGCAGGCGCCAGGCTAGCAGGGGAAAGGCTGTGGTGGCAACATGTGGTGTCTATTATTCTGAGGCATGTCTGAGGAATCCCCAAACACTTCTGAATCAGGACATACTGCTTGGCCGCAGGTGGTGGGCAGGCTGGCAGAGAAGCGTGCAGCAACAGAGCAGGCCTTGCAGGGCCTGCTGGTGCGGCATGGTGCCCAGGACAGCCTCATGCACCCCTCTGACCTACCCTTCTTCACCAAGTTGCACCCTGGCAGAGTGCTGCAGCGCCAGCTGTTGGCCCTCCACAAACCCTTCTCTGAGGTGCCCAAATTGCCACTTCCTTCTCATTTCTTCACTGCACTATTTAAGTCGTGCACTGCAGCACCAGCTTTTGGCCTTTGACACACTCTGCTCTAAGTACCCATTCACTTCCTTTTCGGTTGTTCAGAGCGCAATAGAAGTTGTGTGTCAAGGCCCTGTGTGCTCATTGGTAAGTGCATTCAGCTCTTCTGTTGTGTGACTTGCAGGGCATTCGCACACAGGGTTGCTTGCTATTTTGCTGTATCTGCGACATCAACAATGCTTTATGGCAAAGGGCAGTCGAGAACATGTTACTGATTCTGTTACCCTGGCTGTATGAATAAGCAGGAACACTGTGGTATACTTTACATGCGTTGTCTTGGTAAGACTTGCTGCAAAAGCCTCAGCATCTTGAACTTGGTGTCAGGTGCGTCTGGCTTTGGAGGTCATGTTTGAAGGTACAAAGGGGGACACAGATTTGGGGCAGGTCACTCCAGGTGCCATGCAAGAGCCAGGAGCCTCCCAAAGCCTGAGAGTGGGGGATGCTGTGAGTGTGAGCTACAAGGCAGAAGAGGGCGGTGAGCCGGCTCATGTGGTGCTGGAGTGGGAAGGTGGTAGCACCAGTGATATGGTGGCTGATGCTGTCATTGCTATTATCCTGCAGGTACACTGTGGCATCTGACTTCCTGAGTGGTACTCAAATGCAGTGAAACATATTTTCAGCAGACTGTTTCTGGGTGCTCAGAGAGTTGATGCAAAAATACGGAGCAGGGGCAATACGCGGCTGCACCTTACAAGGCAGAAGGCAGACACTGTCTTGCAGTAATTAGTTGTGCAGTTCTGCATGTACCATTGGCCATGTTTTTTCTCCACTTTTCTCATCCTCCTTGGCATGTGTCAGCCAAGGGTGAAACTGTGCTTGAATATACTCAAACCCCACCAAGACATCATCCCTGTTCGTGTTCATGCCAATTTTGAAGAGCAATACACTTGAATTGGCTGGGCAAAGCAGGTGCTGAAGAGTGCAGTCTCGGGAATCGGTCATCAGATTAACACCACTATCGTAATAAAATGCAGCTGCTGTGTTGCAGTCAGCTGGTGAACCTATGGGGCTTCAGCAGTTGGAGGCACAGCGGCAAGCTGTCCTTGACAAAGGTGATGTGGACAGCGCTATGAAGCATGAGATGCAGATTCTAGCCACCCTACTGAACAGCCAGTTTGGGCAGGCGCATGTTGACCACCAGCAAGACTTGGTCATGCTACAGGTGAACCCATAATTACACTTGCATGCTCATTGGCCACAAGGATCATTGTGGTATGTGCCAACAGTATGAAGGCTGACAGGGTCTGGCATTGGCCACCCCAGCAGATGTCTGCTGCTGTGACTACCATGCATGCATCACATAGGCTCTGCCTTCAGTCATTTGCCCACATGTGACACATGGCAATGATTATGCCATCGATGCCAATTCATGCACGCTTTGTTTTGCAACGTTGCAACTCAAACATCAGGCTCTGTTGCATAGCAACATGATGGAGGCGCAAGACAGTCTTGTATGAAGGCAGGAGCTTTCTTGTTTCACTGATTTCTCAACTGTTTATGCCTGTGTCTGCAGGTTGACCAGCAGCATGTCATCATAGATTACAAGGCAAGCAAAGTAAGCTGTTCTGATGATGCTCTGCGGTCCAGAGTTGAGAGAGCTATGCAGCGCCTTGTGGAAGCAATGAACCCTGTTCAGATAGAAGGACATTGATGGGTCTGCCTGTGGGCCAGGCCCAGCTCCTCATTCACAAAGAGCTAAAAGTTGTCTGGTAGTTTTGCACACAAGGGTGTTCGTCTGTGCCAGTTTGTTTCAGCTCGACTCAGTATATGTGCTTCATTCGGCTGAGCAGATCTCCAGACGGCGGGAGTTACACCCAGCTCAGCTAGACAGACTCTTTCGGGAAACTCCTGATCAGGGTCATGAAAAAGGCTTAGTCATGTGATGTACTGGTGTTCATAAAGCAGGCAGGTTGTAGCATGTGCACGTTCGATCTCACCAGCGTTATATGTGTGCTGTTTTGAAGTGTGCAAGCAGTTTGCAGTGCGCTTGCAGAGGAGCTCAAAGTTTGAAATCCCGCGTATGTACTGGCATATGCATGCCTGTAAGACACGCATGACGGAGTCAGGACAGACAACTTGTTCTGATGGCAACTCAAAAGCATGCTAACATCAATGACGCTTGCTGCATCATGAAAGGCATGATGACATCGATGACGCTTGCTGCGTCAGATGATTCATGAACATTGATGACATGGTGACTCAGCAACTCGAATTTTCCTTTTATGTCGGCAGATAAATACGCAATAGTACGATCGAAGAAGGGGTCGACCTCCAAGCCGCGCTGATGGTGGCAGTTGTCGCGTCTCTTCATCTGTCTATTGTCGCTGCCGGCCAGCTATTGTAGGTGTGGATGCAAGTGCTGTTGGTAGCTGGCGTTCATTGTGCTGGTTTGTGACGGGACGCTGCCAGGTGATGCTCTCCTTGTTAGTTAGATCTTGCTGCTGGCCGCGGTTCTGCAAGCGGAGGTGTGGCGCATTGAAAAGCTGCTGTAGCCATCATACGCTTGTCAGCGCTAGCTAGCCGTGTCATTGTGGTGTTTCTGGACTTGAAGTAGGTCTTGTTTAGGCCATGACAAAGACGCTGCTGTTCAGTCGTGTCACGCGTCTTGTGCTACCGTGCCATACGCAGCTAGCATGCATTATTCTGGAGTACCTGCACTGTTTTGCCGTTGCGTGTGCAAGAAGCTGCCATGTCAGTGCTGGTCTTGTCACGCACCAGGCCGCCGACTAGTTGCTGTGTAGCGTATAGTGTGCCGCAATAGCTGACGCACTTCACGTTTGACCTTGGTCAATACGCAAGCTACCTGATATGCTGCAAGTGATGGGGTGTAACACGGTCGTTTGTGTCTTTTCGGTTTTCTAGACCTTACGATCTTGTGTACCTTGTCCAGGAACTTTGCTTGAGCCGAACATCATCTTTCGTTGTGCTGCTGCAGGTGCATTGTTTGCTGCGCACTAGAGACGCTCTCAAGACCAACCAAACATAAATTTCCAACACAAGCAAGCCGTTTTCAAGCCTTGATAGCCCATTTGACCATAACTGTTTTATCCCAACAAGCCTAGCCTGCTAGGATCCTACCTCTCAGGAGGTAACAGTGGCTCTTTAGCCTCTGTCTTGCCATAGCTTCAGCACCTGCTGTAGCATCAAGCCATGGATCATTCAGCAGCACCTTCACCCTATCCTTATGGCCAGCCAGGCGCTTACCCTCCGTACCCATACCCCTACCCCCCAGCAAGTGCTGCATGGCCACCAGGCTTTGATCCAGCCATGCTGCCATACCCTGATCCTCGCATGTATGCTGGCGGCGTGCCAGGATACTTTGACCACCTGGCAGGACGCCCTCCACCTAGTGCTGCTGACTTCTATGCTGCTGCTGCGGTGAGTTCACCATTTTCCTTCAGCAGTAACACACTGACCATTTGCCAACACACACAGAGCCTTTGCCAACTTAGCAGTTCACTCACGTTACAGGTCCACTTTGGCTTGTCTTTGTCCATGTTTTGTGTCCAGCTGCCCCACACAAGCAATCTGCCTAAAGAATCTAACCTGCATGTGGCAGACGCTTGCAAATTAAAATACTGGCTTGTTTGTCCTGATCCTGTTTTCGATTCCAGCTACTTTTGTTGCCAGCAAGTGACTGACTGTCTCCTTCTTGGTCAGCAGGCACCTCATCGAGCCCACCCTGCTGCTGCACCAATTTCACCCAAACCTGCCTATGAGAGACCAGCCTCCCCCAGTGCATACTCCCAGGCAGCAGCACATCCTGCTGCCCGCCCAGACCCCTATGCTCACGCGGCCTACTACCAGCACATGAAACATGCAGCTGCAGCCAAGGAAGGAGTTGGACAACCCCCTGCAGCCTACCCGGGCTACCCCCCTTACCCTGGCATGCCCCCAGCTTCCGGGTACATGAGGCCTCCAAGCCATGCAGATCCTGAGGCTTTCAAGTTCCAGGCAGGCATGCCTGTGCCTCCCGGCCCTCAGAGTGATGTCAGCAAGGACTCAGATGAAATGACTGCCACTCAGATGCGACCCCAGAGCGCTCACAGTGCTCACAGAGGGCCAGACAATGGTCCACAGCGCAGGATGGCTCTGCCAGGACGTGCCCCTGCTGTTGCTCTGACAGGCAGACCAGGCACTGCAGCAGCTGCTGGTGGTGGCCAGATCATCAGAAGAAAGGGGGGACCCATGCGTGGCACCCACCCAGCAGAGATCAACAAGCAGATCACGACTGCCAAGGATGTCTGGACCATCACAGAGATAGTCCTAGCGCATGGTGCTGAGTTTGACGCCGTCAATGTTGCCACTGCTCTCCATAGAATGGCCAAGGCTTGCCCTGAAGACCCCACAGAACTGTTGCGCAGCAATGGCTTCGAGCAGCTGCTCATGATGGTTGAAGCTCAGGTGTGAAATCATACAGCTGCCACATCTTCAATTTGTTCTGACAATACAGCATGCCTGCCATATAGCATCATCTCCGAACATAATGCAGCACATGTATGTTGCAGTCCAAGTGTGCAGACACAGCAAGACCACCTTTTGAAGCAGGCTTGTCAAACACTCACTGCAATGTACCTTTACACATTTGTCTACTGCAGCCATTTACAAGCAGCATGCACTACAACTTGTCATCTGTGATGTCAAACCAATGCTGTTTGCTGATGTCTTCCAGGCTGACCAGTGCAAGCCTCAGCACATTGCCAACATCCTGTGGGCTTTTGGCACCCTTGGATACAAGCCTAGCCAGCACCTGCTAGACACCCTCCAAAAGCAAGCCACTCTCAAGCTGTCTGGATTCAATCCTCAGAACCTTGCCAATCTCATCTGGGCTTTTGCAAGGTATGCACCCCAGCACCTTGCACCAACAGAAAATACCACAATCATTGGCGTTCATGCGACTTGAAGATGCAGTGCCTACACTGTGCTGAAGCATAAGATTGTCCTTGAATGTTATGTCTGCTCCGCATGCCATACCTTCTGATGCAAACAAAGGCCAGTGCCTATTGTCATACTGCCAAAGCTTTATACTGTTGTACGTGGTTCAGTTGATTGCATTTGACACTTCTGATGATGTTGATGGTCTCTTGCTCTGCTTCTTCCTGACAGTTTTCATGAGCTTCACAACAACACTGCGCTGTTGGTACAGGTTAGAACATGCACCAAACGCAGAGCTCATGGCTGCCTTCAGCCGCGAGGCCAACAACAAGCTCCGTGAATTTGCACCGCAGAACATCAGTAACATGCTGTGGGCTTATGCTACACTGGGCCACTCGCCAGGTACACTAGTTGCCTTGTGTTCAACACCTCAATGCCACCTGTATGTTGTTGTGGTGTCCGATGCACATGCAAAGCTAGCTTTGGCTGGACGTCAACTGTTTTGTCCAAGCTCTCAGGCATATCATGCTCCCCAATATGTGCCATTGTACTTTTACAATGTACTGCTGTGCATTGCAGGTGTCCCTTTGCTGAGCGCTGTCATGTCTGCGGCCATGACACAGCTGAAGGACTTCACCCCCCAGGCCATCAAGGACACCCTGTGGGCCTTTGCCACCCTAGGATTCACCCCCAACAACCACTTCCTGCAAGGC